>ENA-OYWO01000866-OYWO01000866.1-human-gut-metagenome-genome-assembly--contig:-NODE-866-length-16002-cov-15.884116_pt1 | contig 16002 bp, 19 predicted proteins | sample MGYA00244170_ERZ653397 | MGnify/ENA primary metagenome ERZ653397 (study PRJEB26926, sample SAMN06164906) | human gut metagenome | biome: ENVO:00009003; feature: ENVO:2100002; material: ENVO:00002003...
TAGTCGTCGGCAGCGTCAGATGTGTATAAGAGACAGATGTTGATGATAATAAAAAACTGTTTCTTTTCATATACAGCTGTACAAATTATTAAAATATTTTAAAGAACAAGGAAATTGTAATATTATGCAATTTCCTTGTTCTGCTGTATTATTAGTTCTAAGATATTGTATGGACACATGATTTTATTTAAAAATATAAACAAACGAATTTCAGTACGCAGAAAATATATGTGCCTTTCCAAAGAAGACTTAGTCGAATTGATGGAAATATTACCACAACTTACGTCGACCGCTATAACTGAAAAAGTTCTCTCCGTCCGGAAAATTTATTATAATAAGCGCCTATGGTTAAACAGTCAATTGTCCTTTGAACATTGGTGTTTATTTTATTTAACGTTTTATGCACTATTATATGAAATAATATCTTTAGATTTTTACATCAATAAAGTGCGTATATTATTCATTTTCTTGCTAAAAATCAGGACTGCGGCATTGCCTACAGTCCAATATTCATCCTATTCGATTTGTTTCCGATAAAGCACACTACAACGCAATAACGGCTCTTTGTTCTTCCTCAGATTTGCCATCAGGGTGACAACATCCTGCAAGTTGCCCTGTGCCTCAATTGTTTCGTTTACATCGTTACCGCTTTATTTGAGCTTGTTTTTGCGTGTGGCATTCTGTATGATTTTACGCTGTTCCATACTCTCCACAAGTCTGTGATATATTCGGAGCGTAACGCCGTTTCTGTCTGCAAGCTGTGAGAGTATCGCCTGTTCTTCCGTACTCGGCGGATATTCTCTGACTGCCCATACACTGCGGTATGAGTCGCCGACAATGTAATAATCGGTGAAAAACTTAATTGTTGGCGGCAGAATCATATCAAAGAAATCTTTGGTGTAGATTTCCTCTGCCTGTTCGGGTGTGAGCACCTTTGGTTTTCTATTGAATATACCCATAATTTTTACCCCCTTTAATTTCGGACTGCCAACACAAGTATGCGGTCATCCTGATTGTAGCCGTAACAGGTTGAAAGCGATAGAATCTGCTGACCGTAAATAGGTATAATTCCTGCGTCGTATATGGATTTCTCTTTTGCATATTCAATCCTTGAGTTATAGCTTTTTTCCGTTCCTACTGTTGTGAATCTGTACCAATCATCATCGGATTTTACTTTCATAACAGAAAAGACAGAGCAAGCAAATGCCCCGTCTTTAGTTTCAAGCACAACTGTCGGATGCTCTGTAAAGTATGAATAATCGGTATAGTTGCAGAGGTCTGCAAACATTGTGCCGTTATTCATATGGTGTCCGTAGATTATGAGATTGGTGCTGTCGGCTGAACACCTTGCATCAAGAAACGGTGTACCGCTATAACTGTACTCGCCGTAAAAGTTTTTGTTCAGATACTTCTGCGGATTACTGGGTGTATGCATAACAGGATAATTGATATTTGTTCCTGATATGCTTATCCAGCCGAAACATTCGGAATTCATTGAAATGAGTTCTGATATTGAATGAGGTTCGTAATAGGTTGTGCAATACACAGTTTGTTCAGCCTGAACTTCATTATCAAAATCGCTGACTTTTAATACATTTGGCTTTTTAATTGTTTCTTCAATGGTTGCATCTGTTGTATCCTCAGTAACGATTTCTGCAAGCTGTCTGAATGCTTCCTTTTCCTTGTTTTCGGTGTACATCCGTGAAAATATTGAAATCAAACAGGCAATTATAATTACAGAAAATACGCCTATCACAATTCCTATTTTGATTTTTTCTTTATGCTTCTTCATTTTCTGCCTCCGAAATATACTGTTCGCCGTCATAATCGGGCATCAAATCGCCGTTCATACTTGCGTCAAAATATATTGCAAGAAAACGCTTGATGTCGGCTTTCTTCATTCTGGTTACTTCAAAGCCTTGGTCTGAAATAATCTTCTCAACCCTGTTTGCTTTCTGCAAAACATTTTCGGATTTTGAAGATTTACACCTTGCTATGAACAGAAACTGCCTTGCGGTTGAGGTTTCGGTCTGAATGCTGTCGAGAAAATCTAAATCCTTATTCAGAATTTTTCTTACTTTTTCATTCTGTTCAGCTTCAATCCTGCCTTTGATATAGCTTTTGTTCGTATCAAAGCACTCGCACGAGTCTGTACAGGTAATCTCAATATCCGGCACAGCAGAAAGTACCATCATCAGGTGCCGCACCTTGATTTCGATATTCGTGTGAGAAAGTACGGAAATATTTGTCGGCTGAACCATATAAAAAATCAGTTCTTCCTTGCCAACCTTCAAGCCGTTTTTCGTAAAGGTTTTTATGCCCAGCAAGTCCTGAACCGATTTGCCTTTTCGTTTTTGCTTTTTCACTTTTTCTCCCTCCAATAAAAAATTTGTTGAGTTGAAATAAAATACTTTACAGCATAGCGGATAAAATCAAGAATTGTTGTATCTTCAAGCCTTATTGACAAAAACCCGAAGCAAAGTGTCACTGCAAGCGGTACTATTATCCTCGTCTGTGCAAGTATCAGTATTGATAACAAAAGCGCTATGCTCATAATTGCAAAATCCCGTAAGCTCCACAGCCACAGATTGGCGGTAGATTTTAGATTTTGCGGATATAGGTAAGTTGTCATAATCTTTAATTTCCTTTCGTTTACTTTGCCGCTCTCGCTACACTTCTCGTCAGATTAACGGCTGTTGTAGTTGCATGAACAATGCTTGTCATATTCACCTTTACGCTTGAATCAAGACCGAACTGCTGTGCAATTCTCGGAACTTCGTTAGATGCAAGCATTATTCCAAGTCCCAAAAGCATATTGCCGGGGAAGGTCAGCAACCCGAGGAACAGCAGAGTTGTCTGCATAAATGCCGTCAGGCACAACGCCGCTATCTGTTTCATCCACTGATTGAAGCCGTCCTGATAACCTCTCGGAACACTGAACATATACAGCGAACCTACCGCCATCTGAATGAGCAGAATTCCTCCACGCTTGATGTTCGCAAAAAAGATTTTTATTACGCAGTAGGCAAAAGCAATCATACATAACAGATTCAGCAAACCAAAATTCACTTGAACAGAAACTGCAAAACTACCCTCTAAAACGCTTGTGCTTTGTCCGGCTAAATCAAGGCTTTGCTGTCCTGCCATTATGGAGGACAAATCCTTTGAGAATATGTTTTGCAGGCTGATGCAGAATTTGTACAGCTCCACAGGCACAACGCCGAACAGCGAACAGGCAAAGAACCCTTTTAATACATTTATAGCGGTTGTTTTGATATTTGCTCTGCCGTTCTGATATTCAACAGCCACATCAAATACGGCAACGACCGTTCCTGCGACGAACAATGCCCAGCCAAAAAGCGTAAACAGGTTTATTGTCGCCTGCACCCATTCAAGGTCGAACACATCTGCTCCCATATTTCCCATCATTGTGAAGAAGTCGGCAACAGCGTTGTAAATCGTTTCATAAAGCCACTGAATCATTGTGTTCCATATAGCATTTGAGATTTGCTCACCGAGGTAATCGAACACACCTCCTATGGCACTTCCGATACCACCGATAAAATCTCCTAACCAGTCAAAAATATAAATCACCTCGCAAAAGGCTGTTATGACTCAACACAACAGCCTTTGTTTTTATTGTTATTAGAGTACCGTCCAGATGTATAGCGGTGCAGTCAGAGAGAACACAAGACAGCCGAAAAGAATTGCCGGCGCGGTGAATTCAAACTGTCCGTGCTTGCGGTAATCGAGATAAGCAGTAGCAAGTTTAACAAAGAAAAGTATGGCAAGAATCATATCTACCGCAGGAAAGACAACATTGTTTACAACATTTTTAATCTGTGTTTGAGCCGATGTCCATGTGCTTTCGATTGCTGATGATACATCTCCTGCGGCAAATACTGTTACTGCCGATATTCCGAGCATTAACAGTATTACTGATACGCCTGATAACCATTTAATTAACTTAGTTCTTCTTGATTTTATCATTTTTTACCTCCGATTTTCTTAAATCATTCTCCGATATATATCTGACTTCGATGTTCAGTTTTTCTGCAAAGCGAATTTCTGTTTTCATACTCTCAGTTATTTCATCTCCGAAAACCCAAACCGCATCACAAACCCAAAGCATAGAAAGTCCTGCGTTCATACCGAGATTCCTTTCTTTATCATTTCTGTCATCTAAAATCAGCACATAAAAATGCGGTATGAACGGAGCCATACCGCACTCTAACGCATATCGGGCATATCGTTTTGCGTTTTCAATATTTGCAGATACATTACCGCCCAAAGGCGAACAGATATATGTCCTGTGCATTATTCATCATCCTCATCTTTCTTCTTGATTTTGATGATAACCACAGAAACAAGACCGCCAAGCGCAACTGCACCTAAACCAATCCAAAAACCGATATTTGAATTGTCGCCTGTCTGCGGTTTTTCAGGTTCAGGCTGCGGATGAATAGTTACAGTCTGATCCTTGTCATCAATGTCAGCGTGAACAGCAATTTCCGTTTCATCACGGTAGAGAGTTTCAAACACAACGACTTCTGTGTTTTTGGTAATTACAGAACCATCAAAGGTGAAAGATACTGTTACTTCACCGTCTGCTGTTTCGGGTGTGAATGTTACTTCAGAGCGGATTTCTTTGCCGTCAACAAGGAATGCTTTTCCGGTTGACTTGTCCATAAGCACACCGCTGATTGTGTATTCTTTTCCTGCTGTGAGGTTTTTGTAGGAAACAACATCGTCAATGGTAATGTCACCGTTAGCTGTAAATTCCTTTTTGCCGTCAACGCTTGCCTTTGTGCCGATTTCCGGGATTTTAACGGTTACGGTCTGACCTTCGTCCTCAATATCTGCGTGAACTGCAAGCTCTTTATCCTTGCTGTAAAGGCTTTCAAAAACAACAATGTCAGTATCTTTCTTGATATATCTTGCGTCAAATTCAAAGGAAACAATAACCTCGCCTGTTGGTTCATCAGGTGTAAATGTGGTTTCTGAACGGATTTCTTTTTCATCAATTAACAGAGGTTCACCTGTTGCCTTATCCATAAGAACACCCTTAACCGTGTATTCCTTGCCGGGTACAAGATGCTTGTACTCTACAACATCTTCAAGAGTGAACACTTCTGTTGCGCCGACTTCCTTTTTGCCGTCAATAATTGCAGTTGTTCCGAGTTCAGGTATTTTATCGTTCTCAACTGTGATTTCGATAATTTCCTTGTTTTTAGAAATTGTTACGGTATAGTTTTCTTCATTAGGGAGATAACCCTCGGCAGGCTTTAACTCACGGACAATGTATTCGCCGTAGGGAACATAGGTAAATTCAAAAATACCGCCCTCGTTTGATTCGGCTGTCATAATTGCAGTTTCTTCTGTAAATTTGGTTTCAGTAATACTGAACAATCCGAATAATGCGCCTGTGATATTTTCGCCTGTTTCACGGTCAATTTTCAAGCCTTGGATTGTGCCATAGATGATTTCATTTTCAATCGGTTCACCGTCATTTACAGAAATATGAACAGTTGCTGTATCCTGTCCTGCGTATTCAAACACAACAGGGTATTTTTTCTCAGATAGGATATAGTGGCTGTCAGTGCTGATTTCCTTAACATAGTAACTTCCAATCGGAAGGTCGGTTGTAAAGGTTGCCTTACCTTTTTCATTACAGGTGATGATTTCAAGAAGTCCGTCCTTTGGAATGACCGTTCCGTTTGCGGCTTTCAAATCTTCATCAGCGTAAAGTCCAAATGAAACATTGAGGATTTCGCCATTATTGCCGATATTGAATTTCTCGTCCTGTTCAAGAATTTTGGTAAGGTTAATTTCAGCTTTTTGCCTGTCGTTTGTAAATGATGTTGAGGTGTTTGTTACCTTTTCGTTCTGTCCTGAGTAGGTAAGTTCAACCGTATGAGGTTCGGGATTGATAACTGTTCCATACGGAGCAACGGTTTCTACAACACGATATTTACCGAGGTAAAGCAGTTTGCTTGTAGCTGTGCCTTTCGAGTTTGTTTTCAGAGTTGCAACAAGCTCGCCTTTCTTTGCTCTTACTGTTCCGTCAGGTGTTGTAATATCCTCATCAGCATAGATTTCAAAGACAGCACCCGACAAACCTCTTACAGAATATTCAGGCTGATATATGGTCGTAAGTGCAATATCATTTCCGTTTTCATCTGTATACCCGCCGCCGACTGCAGTTACATTCGAGAAAATCTCGCCTGTTTTTTCTACGGTAATTGTACCTTTCTGCGGAGTATTTTTCTTCTCGGCTTTTACGATTGTAACGCCGTTTTCTTCACTTATCTTTTCTGCTGTAATGTCAAAATATACAGGTGTGCTGTCGAGGATATACCCGTATGGAGCCTGCACTTCAACGACTGAATAGCTTTTGCCGTAGGGCAGAGATTCGGGTGTAATCAGATAACCCTCGCTGTTCGTGTAGAATGTGTCAATAGTTGTAACCTCGGGATAGGTGTAGGTCATTGTCACGAGCTTGCCGTTTGAGTTATAAATCTGAAAGCCTGCGCCTGCATACGGAATCTGTTTTCCTGTTTCGCTGTCAACCTTTACTATCTTTACATAGCTTTCAAGTGAAGAGTTGTTTATGAGATATTTATAGGTTTTGCCATCCTCGTTTACAAAGACATCAAAATCGGCTATAAACTCCGTACCGTTCCAACCTTTGGTCTGATGAACCGTGTATGTTCCGTAGGGCAATTCCTTTGTTTCTGCAAAGCCGTACTCGTCACATATAAGATTATCTCTTTCGGATTCTTTTGCTTTTGCATAGCTTCCCGATGATTTCAGATACACTTGAAATTCAGCACCTTTTTCGGGAGTTTCAATTTTTGTACTGCCGTCATCGGTATGCTTTATGATTGCAATTTTTCCTTTCAGTATATCTTCGGTTACTCCAATTGAAACGCTGTTGTTTTCAAGTGTATATTTTTTCGCCTCTGCACCGATATGATATTCGGTTTCGTCAAGCAGATAACCTTCGCTTGGTTCAATTTCTTTCAAAGTCCAGTTATCTCCGCACACATAGTATGAAGTTGTAAAACTGCCGTTTTTATCGGTGGTGTACTTGTCAACCAACTTGCCGTTATTGTAGATTCCGTAAACTGCTCCTGCAAGTGTTGCATCACCCTGTGCAGACTTTGTTTCAGCGTCTGTTTTTTTAACAGTAAGATTCCACTTTTTAAGAACATTACTGAAAGATACAGTTGCCGTTTTTCCACTTTCAACATTTACGGTCTTTGATTTTTGTTCGGCATACTCTGTCGGAGTATGCTCGGTAACCGTGTATTTTCCGGGGACAAGGTCGGTTAATTCAAATTCGCCCTTTGAATTGGTTTTTGCAGTTTTGCTGTAGCCATCGCCTTTGATAGTAAACTCAATATTTGCAACATTGCCGTCCTCGGAGGTTTTGACAAGCTTGAGGTTTCCCGAGCTTGTTTTGACCTTGAAATATGCCCTTATCGGGTCTGCGTCGTTTTCAACACCTGTGATTACATCCTGCAAAGTTGCATCTCCATATGGGATAAGGGTTGTATTTCCTACGCTCGGCATTGATTTTGCAGAGTTGAATGTTACTGCATCGTTCACGGGATTTGAGGAGGTGAGTGTCAGCTTGTTGCCGGATACAGATGCGCTCACACCGCCTGTTGTCTTGAAGCTGAAATCTGAAAGAATACTGTTGTTGTCGGTGAGTGTTAAAGTGTACTTTCCGTCTGAATATTTCATCTCATAGGTTTCAGCCTTTGAAGCGATTGCCGATGCGAAGCTCGGAACCGTTGAGTAATTAGCAAGGCTTTGTGAGATTGCATTGTAAACCGACTTAACTCCGGGATTTGCTCCGCCTGCACAGATACCGTCAATGAATTTTGTATTTGTGCATTTATATCCTTCGCCTGTAGAACGACAACCTGAAACAAACTCCCATACAATCAGCTGTGTTGCTACCCATTTCTGATCCTCTGTTCCGCTTAAGCTTTTTCCCGAACCGGGCTTGCCGTAGAGCAGAGCGAGATTAATTGCTTTCTGCTTTGCAGAGCCTAAATTCTTCCAAACGGTTGAGGCACTTTCTGTCAGCGTATTGCCTGAGTAGAGTGTATGACCGGGTTCAATGCAATAGGCTTCTTTTCCGTCTGCAAAAATCTTGCAAAGCTCTTCGCCGGGAGTGCCGACTGTGTAGCCGTCACTGACCGTTGTCTGCTGAAATTTGATTATGTTTCCTGTACTGTCATAACAATAATCGAAGGTGATTGTAACCTTATCACCGCTTGCCGCACTTACGGGGAGTGCGAACATTGTTCCGAATATTACTGACACCGCAAGTAAAAGTGCCGTTATTCTTGTGAATTTCTTATTTCTGATTAACTTAGTCATTTTAAAAATCCTTTCATAAAAAATATGGGGCAAGATTTTACCCTTGCCCCGATTGATGCCTTATTCTGTTTTAAATACAATCATAATTTCATCGCCTGCCCTTCATTGAAATCTTCATCTATATCATCGGACTGCTCACTGCCGTCTGTGATATTTACATACTCGCCGATAATGTTCAGCGCTTCGCAGTAACTTTCCGAACTCGTAACACGACTGCACATTTCCTTTGCCTCGTCAGCCATACCGTTTTGTTTGAGAGTGTGACTTGCAATTCCTAACAGATTGAATATATTGCCATCCTGACCTATCAATGCACAGTCGGGTTTGACCTTTTCTGCTTTGCTCTGTTCATCGATAATAAAACCACCGAGCTTGTTATCTACATAATCGGAAAGCCAAGTTCCGGCAAAGGCTGTGTAGGACTGTAATCTCCACATTGCAAGCTTGCCGATGTCAAGGTGGACATCGGCAAATGGATAAAGAATACAGGTAACGCCGTCATTTTGAAACACAGAAACATTCTCAAACTTTTTATTGTCAAGAAGTATTCCTTTGTCCGTAAGCATTTTATTGATGCCGTCCATCCATTCTTTAATTTCACCTCCACAGCCCTGCAAGATAAGACCTTCCTTGCCGTTCATACGGCGGAGGTCAGAGAGTGTAATATTATTGATTTTCATTGTCATCTTCCTTTCATAAAAATAAGCACCCACAATGAAGTGATTGCCTTGCTTAATCGTCTGCTCAACAGTAGACTACATATATTTTGTTGTTTTCTGCGATTACATTGAATGATAAGTCTCTCGGAGCTATGCCACTGCTTTGGAAGTAGTAGGCTACATACTCAACATCACCATAGCAATCTGCAGTCAGGCTTTGCGTATCATCATAATATGATGCGTTTGTGGGCGAGAACCAGCTTGCGTTGCCTGTGTTCAGTGAGGAATCGTATTTCATTCCAATCTGCTGACCGTAGGCTATGCAGGCACTTACCGCATACTGAACATCAACCGTTTTTGCTTTGGTAGGCGGTTGCGAAGTATTGTCCGTTGGTTTCTGCGTTGGCTTTTCCGTAGGCTTCTGCACAGGCTTTTGAGTAGAATTTTCAGTTTCTTTTTTAGCAGTCGATTCTGATTTTTGCTTATTACTGTTCGCTGTATTCTTGCTGATATTCTGAACCTCGGATTGTGTTTTCTGAATCGGATTCGTTGCCGAAACAACCGCCGAATTTTGCCCACTGTCGGCTTTTTCTTCGGTTTTGGTATTCTGTTCCGAAGGCTCTGTTTCTTTTGAAACGGTGGCTTTTTCGGTGGATTGCATTGTTTCGGGTGTTGCCATTTCAGAACTTCCTCCAGATGCAGAAACACCCACGGAAGTTGAAGCCGTGGGTGATAAAGAACTGTTATTCACTTTTTCTCCTGTTGTACAAGCTGTGAATGTTCCTGCCATTAATATTATGCTTATCATTATTGCGATTTTCTTTTTCATACTATCGCCGTCCTTTCAGCAACAAGTATATCCAAAGAATTTATAATGTCCAGAGATTTTTTATGACAAACCAGAAGTTATTTAATTGTCATCTTCAAGACCTTTAACATAATAGGACTGACTTGTCATTCTTGATTCTAAAATATTGCCACAATATGGGCAAATAGCTTCTTCTCTATCCTTGCCACCAGGATAAACATTTCCCACTAATTCATACTCAACTTTTTTCCCACAGTTTTTACACCTTTCTATCATTGTTTTTACCTCCAAAAATCCGATTTATAATACAGATATTATACATTACTAAAAAACAACAGTCAACCTGATTTACATACTCTGTGTAAAGTTTTCCGATTCATCTTCCGGCATGTTCTCGGATTCGTCTTCGCTCTGCTGTTCATCAAGTGCCTGATCATACGCTTCCATAACCTTGCTGTTTAGCATATCTCTTGACTCCTTTGAAATCGGGTGAGCAATCTCGCTGAACTTCGTTTCGCCGTTTTCGTCAACATAGTTACTTGCAGGCATTGCGACAAATAAGCCTTTTCTTGAGTTCATCACTCTGATTCCGTGAATTGCAACCGCACCGCCGACAGTAACGCTTGCAAATGCCTTTGTGTTGCAATCATCTACATCAACAAGCTTATCAATCCTTACCTTGATATACGGCAGTTTCTTTTTCTGATTATTGTTTTTGGTTCCTTTGTAATTTGTATTCTGTGCCATTATAAATTTACCTCCGATTTAGTGTTTCTGTTTTTCTGCCAACAGCAGAGAAAGGTAAATAAGTGCATCTCTCTGTTCTTCCTCGGACAGGCTGTCAATGAAATCTTCAAGTGTAAAATTTTCCTCAAAATCTTCTTCAAGGTATTTGCAGTTGTCGCAGATTTTCTCTTTCCTGACAACTACCGAGCTGTCATCAAGCTCCGTAAACGACAGCACGTCGTTGTATCTGAATCCGATTCGTTGACGGATTTCAAAAGGGATTGTAATTCTTCCTTTTTTACCGAGGACTCTGTATATTTTTAGCATTGCTCGTCCTCGCTTTCCGCAAGCTCTGCTCTGCACTCATCACAGATGCAGTCGCAACAATTACACTCGTCATCAAAATTTTCGCAATCATCATCGCACCTTTCAATCAAAATTGCTCCGTCCACAGCTGAAATCTGCACAGCACAGTCGGATGTGATTCCTGATACAATAAGGGCATCAAGCGGTATGCTTACATAAATTCTATTTTTCATTGTTAATAATACACTCCTTCAAAATTTGTTCTAAATCAATTTGTTGTTCGGTGGTTAAATCAAGCAGGCTTAACTGTAACGGCTTGTTTCTCTGCCTTTCATACATATCGTAGTTGCTGATTAGCAGTTCGGGAAATTGTTCGCCTGCATTGATTCGCTGTTTCATATTATGAAGCCTTGTGAAATCAAAAAATGAATATCCATCATATAAATTACGTATTTCCTTACAATCATTGTATGATACAAGCCATTTGCCTTTTGCATTTGCAAGTGCGTTTTTTAGCCTAAGATGGTCATTCCAAGTGAATCCGCACTGATACACATACTCGCTTGAGAAGTATGGCGGATCACAGTAGAAAAATGAGTTTTCTCTGTCATAATGCTTTATCAGGACTTCAAAATCCTGATTTTCAATCACAACATTTTCAAGTCTTTTGCCGACTTGCTTTATCAGTTTGAAAAGACTAACAACCGAAAACGGCTGACAGGCAAAGGATTTGCCACCGCTTGAGTAACTGTATCGCAGAAGTTTCAAAAACATTACTGCTCTGCGCAAGTCGTAGTCCATTTTCATCTTAACATATAGCTTTATGACTTCTTCTGCTTTTAATTCAGGCAGGATAATTTTCGTCAACTGCAACTCCTCATCAAGGTATTTATCGTCAAACTTCTCTTGCTTGAAAAAATTCCTGATTGCATTGAAATCATCCCTTGAATTAAGCGGATAGAATCCCAACTCTTTTATGAAAGCCATAGGTCTGTCACGCATACAGCGAAAGAGGTTTACAAGATTATGGTTATAATCGTTGTAAACCTCAAATTTATCAGGCTTTTTCTTGCCTAACAGTACGGCTCCCGAGCCTCCGAATGGTTCAATATACCTTTCGTAATTCAGAGGAAACAGGGCGTACAAAATATGAAGGATGGAGGTTTTGTTACCCATCCAACTTACAGGTGTTTTGATTATATTTCACTCCTCTCGGAATATCAATCGCCCCTGAAATGACAAAAAGCCGTTGATTAAGTATTTAACTCAACCAACGGCTAATATATATGAAAACCAATACCAGTCGTTCGGAACGATTGATATTAGTTGTTGTTATTAATTTTTATCGTTTACTATTTTGATAATCTTACCGATTTCAGCAATAACATTCACGGTAACTGCATTTCCAGCCATCTTGTATAGCCTGCTGTCGGATAGTACTGTCGCTTTTGCTTTGTCGAATTGATCGTCCGTGAAGCCTTGTAATTTCCAGCACTCCCTCGGAGTAAGCTTTCTTATTCTGCCGATATGAACTTCTCCGTTTGGCTCAATAAAGGCTACTGCAAACTTTTCATCATCTGTAAAATCCGTGCTTTCAACGAAAACGCCCGAATGTTCAGCCTTTCGGTTACTGATTCCCGAATCGTGCCTTGCTGTTATGCACCTTGCAATTTCTGTCAGCTTTGGATCGGGGTTCAGGTCTATGAAATAATACGCCTGCGTTGCAGAAGTTGTCAGAGTATGTGCTATCTGATTTCCGACTCTGCCACGCCTTGAATTTTGTCCTAAAAAGGCAGTATCAATGCTGTCGCCGGGATATGCAATCTGATAACCGTCTTTGGTCTTAGATTTTATCGGCAAGCCGAAATTCTCAATAAGATAAAGCCCCGAATGACCGCCGAATCCGCCCGAACCGCTTGTCAGTGTACAGCTTACTCCTTTTGATGAGTAAATTCGCTCACCTTGCGTTGGGTTTTCTTTGTACAAGAGCTTTTCCGCTTGCTTGCGTGAAAGATAATACTTCTCCGGCACATTGTCCTCTAAGATATCCGATAATGAACACTCGATTTCTTGACTGGGGTACTCCGAAATTTTTGCTGTTAAGTACCTGCCAGCACACATCATACCCCAATTCATCCAATGTATGGATGATTGTTTCAAATGTTTTCCCTGAGTCATGGTTAAGCAAACCGGGAACGTTTTCCATGTAGATATACTTAGGTTTTTTAACGGCAGCAATTCGAGCAATCTCGAAAAACAGCGTTCCTCTTGTATCGTCAAATCCTTTTCTTGCTCCGGCGATTGAGAAAGACTGACAGGGAAATCCTCCAACAAGAAGGTCGAAATCGGGTAACTGTTCGGGTACAATTTTTCTTGCGTCATCAAAGTAAAGTTCACCTCCTGTATCGTACATTGCTTCATATGCCTGCTTTGCATACTTGTCGATTTCGCAGTATCCGACGCACTCAAAACCGCCAATGGCTTCAAGTCCGGAACGGAAACCGCCGATGCCTGCAAACATATCCAAAAATTTAATTGACATAAATCTTCATTCCAAACGAAGATTTATATTCTTAAAATCACCTCACATTCCCATAGTAATTCCACTATTCTCATCAAGAACTTCATCATCAACTTGTGATTCGGATTGGTTTTCCTTTTCGATTTCTTCCTGTGTGAGCTTTCTGAATGAATCCTCACCGGGCACTACGCCAAGTGAACGACCGTTGTCCCACTCAGGGAATATCGTTCCCATTGAATCAACAAATTTTACTGTTCCTCTTGTTCCTGCCGGAACAGGTGCGTAAGGATCCTTCATACTGATAAGCTCAATTCTTGTACCCGGCGGATACAATTTCTTTGTGCTTTCAGCGATTCTGCGCTGTCTTTCATATTCGTTCAAGTTATACATCTCCTATTTTTTAGTTTTGATTCAAGCAATATCCATTAGTGGGACTTCTGATTTTTATTGTCATAAAATCAATCTCCTTCTTTTTTTCTGTTTGTATTGACATTTTTGTTGTCAGAGAAATGTGAGATTTCATTTTCATCACACTCATCATTGCGCCTGTCAAAATTCGGTTTCTGACGCATCTCTCTTTCAAACTTCCTGAGTTCGGGTGTGTCGGTAAAATACATTTAAAATCATTCCTTTCAATTTTTTGTAAATAAAAAAAGGCAACCGTTCTAATCAAAAAAATTAAAACGATTGCCAAATAAAAAAGAGCCAATTACTATATCTCTAAAATAAAAAATATAATGATTGACTCATATATTTGATAATATTAAATTAAGCAGATTAGCGAAAGTAATCAGTTTTCTTTACCTTTAACTAAATTTTGTAGCTTTTCAACAGCTTCATCTTTAGTTTCGGAATCCTTTACAATTTGAATAATCGAATTCATAAGGACATCAAATTGTTTATCAGTCATATTTTCAATCTCCATATCTTTTCCCTTCCGATAAATCAATTATCACTTCTACCGGAAATAAAATTTTATATATAAGTAATCGAGGCTCATAGAAAAACTATGAGCCTCTTTTGTGGCTCCCCCAACTGGGCTCGAACCAGTGACATCATGATTAACAGTCATGCGCTCTACCGACTGAGCTATGGAGGAATATAGTGCAAAACACCCGATTAGGTGTTTCGCCTGTGTTGGCATCTCCCTATCTTTCCGGGCCGTCACCAGCCAAGTATTTTCGGCACCACTGAGCTTAACTTCTGTGTTCGGTATGGGAACAGGTGGACCCTCAGCGTCATCAACACCAACTATTCTCTTGTATTTATTCTTCCCTTATTTGAGAAGTATATACCATCTTCATGGTGACTCGTGCGGGAATCGAACCCGCGTTGCCGGCGTGAGAGGCCGGAGTCTTAACCGCTTGACCAACGAGCCATCTGTTTGTAACAAAGGCTAATGGTCATCTTTTCATTAGCCCCTGTTACCTTTTTGGTGCACCATCAGGGGCTCGAACCCGGGACACCCTGATTAAGAGTCAGGTGCTCTACCAACTGAGCTAATGGTGCATTTCACAGTCGCTTAGACAGCGCCCTGAAAACTGAATAAAGATTAAGCAAAGTGAGATAAGCAATATTGTAAATACTTTAATAAGCTGACCAAAAGACTCTTGTGGTCAAGCCCTCGACCTATTAGTACTGCCAAGCTAAATGCCTCACGACACTTACACACGCAGCCTATCAACCTCGTAGTCCTCAAGGGGTCTTACTTGCTTATGCAATGGGATATCTAATCTTGGAGTCGGCTTCACGCTTAGATGCTTTCAGCGTTTATCCGTTCCGTACGTAGCTGCCCAGCCGTGCCATTGGCATGACAACTGGTGCACCAGAGGTACGTCCATCCCGGTCCTCTCGTACTAAGGACAGAGCTCCTCAAATATCCTGCGCCCACGACAGATAGGGACCGAACTGTCTCGCGACGTTCTGAACCCAGCTCGCGTACCACTTTAATCGGCGAACAGCCGAACCCTTGGGACCGAATACAGCCCCAGGATGTGATGAGCCGACATCGAGGTGCCAAACCTCCCCGTCGATGTGGACTCTTGGGGGAGATCAGCCTGTTATCCCCAGGGTAGCTTTTATCCGTTGAGCGACGGCATTTCCATTCACATACCGCCGGATCACTAACTCCAACTTTCGTTACTGCTCGGACCGTCATCCTCGCAGTTAGGCTGGCTTTTGCGTTTACACTCAGAGGCACGGTTTCCGTCCGTGCTGAGCCAACCTTTGAGCGCCTCCGTTACCTTTTCGGAGGCGACCGCCCCAGTCAAACTGCCCACCTGACAATGTCCCCCGACCGGATTCACGGTCGCAGGTTAGAATTCCAGAAACCTAAGGGCGGTATCCCAACAATGACTCCGTATAAGCTGACGCTCATACTTCCCAGTCTCCCGCCTATCCTGTACATAGATTTCCGAAACCCAATATCAGGCTACAGTAAAGCTCCATGGGGTCTTTCCGTCTTGCCGCAGGTAACCGGCATCTTCACCGGTACTACAATTTCGCCGGGTGGGTAGTTGAGACAGTGCCCAGATCGTTACACCATTCGTGCGGGTCGGAACTTACCCGACAAGGAATTTCGCTACCTT
>ENA-OYWO01000874-OYWO01000874.1-human-gut-metagenome-genome-assembly--contig:-NODE-874-length-15800-cov-10.389520_pt1 | contig 15800 bp, 9 predicted proteins | sample MGYA00244170_ERZ653397 | MGnify/ENA primary metagenome ERZ653397 (study PRJEB26926, sample SAMN06164906) | human gut metagenome | biome: ENVO:00009003; feature: ENVO:2100002; material: ENVO:00002003...
CAAGTATTCGTTCCCTTTTTTGCCTAAGTGGCTCAAGTACAGTTTACCATTTACAGATCTTCGCCGCTGAAATTACATCTCAAGTGTCTTACAACGGATGGAAAAACAACTTATCAGCTGATCATGGGCGCGGGCGCGGGATTCTCGCTTTCGGAAGATCAGTTTTTCAGCTGGGTTGGTGGAGAACCATCAAAAGATGGACATCATTATCTCATTCTTGCAAAGCATGGCGATTCATATGACATCTTTTACGATGGTTCGATTTTGCAAAACTATGGTGCTCCTATTGGGGATGTTCGCAGTGATGCAACATTGCAATTGTTTGCGACGGATGTTGGGGAAAACGTGCTATTGGAAAAAACCTCTGGTACAATTGAGGTTCTTCGTGTCTATGATAGCGCGTTGACACGCGACGAGTGCTTCAAACTGTATCGAGAATTACAAACACCATGGTGATAATTGGTGTACAAAATAGTAATGAGCGTTTTGCAAAGGCTGCGCAGGGGGTGAGTGATTTTCCCCCCCGCAGCCCCTTTTCTTTTCAAAAAAATCTCGAAACAGGATTGACAAAATGGGCTTGATACACTATAATAGAGACAAGGTTGAGCGTTAAACCTAACGAAAATACGCCACGAACTCGTGAAGGAGGTTTTCCCATGAGAGGGTCGAAGAAATTGGTTTCCATGCTGCTGGTGCTGTGCCTGATGCTGGGCACGCTGCCGCTGGCGATGGCGGAAGAGGTCGTTGATGCGGACTTGACCTGCACGATTACGCTGGGCAACTGGCCCGCGGATACGGCGGCGGAGGCGGAAAAGGCGCTCTTTGAGAGCTACCGCGAAACGATGAAGAAGCAGTACCCGAACGTGACGCTGGTGCCGGATTACTACTCCTACACCCTGAGCAGCTACGTTCCGATGGCGAAGGGCGGCACGGCGCCGAGCATCTTCCAGCCGCCGTTTACCGACCCGCAGCTGCTGATCAGCCAGCATCTGGTCGGCGACGTGACCGATGCGCTGGAGCGCGCGGGCGTGCTGAATGAGTTCAGCCCGTCGTACCTCGAAATGCTGTCTGACGAGAACGGCCGCATCTACGGTCTGCCGCGCGACGGCTATGTGCTGGGTATGCACATCAATGTCGCCCTGTTCCGCGAGGCGGGGCTGGTGGACGAGGAAGGTCTGCCGATTTACCCCAAGACCTTGCAGGAAGTGGCGGAATACGGTCAGATTATCCGCGAAAAGACGGGCAAGGCGGGGCTGGTATTCCCGGCGAGCGAGACGTATGGCGGCTGGCTGTTCACCAATATCGCGTGGAACTTCGGCTGCGTGGGCGAAAACGCGCTGGAATATCAGGATGAAGACGGCCGCTGGGTGTGCAACTTCACATCCGACGAGTGCGTGGCGGCGATGGAGTACATCCGCGACCTGCGCTGGAAGTACAACATCCTCAATGCCGACGCGACCACGACTGACTGGGCGGGCGCGCATTCTCTGCTGGGCACGGGCGAAGCGGCGATGAATTTCGCGGCGGATGACTCGGTTGACCAGCCGACCTCCAACAAAGGTCTGCCGGTGGAGGACTTCGCGCTGATTCCGTTCCCGGCGGGCGACGCGGGACGCTATGCGCTGGCGGGCGGTACCTGCTATATGTTCGCGCCGAACATCACCGAGGATCAGGCGACGGCGCTGATGGCATACCTGACCGTGCTGGGCAAGATGCCCTACCTGAATGACCAGATTATCGAGGGGATGCGCGCGGACTATGCTGCCAAGCGCGACCGCGGCGCCCCGGTTCTGCCCGCCATCAGCGCGTGGAACGATGCGGACTACAACGCGGCGAAGCAGGCGATTATTGACGAATACTGCAACGTGGATATGCGCCTGTACAACGACTTCTTCGATTCCATCACGCAGGGCACGATTACGCTGCGCTCGGAAGAACCCGTCTTTGCGCAGCAGCTGTATCGCGAGCTGACCGCTGTCATTCAGCGCGTTATCACCCGCGAGGGCGCGGATGTGCGCAAGGCGCTGCAGAAGGCGCAGGATTCCTTCCAGGAGTATCTGGATGATGAAATCAATGATTATTAATTTCTGATTCTGCATGGCATTGCACTGTTTGTTGCAGAGGGTTTCGCCTCTGCGGAGGCGACCAAAGGGCTTTCCGATCGCCCTTTGGAAACCTTCGGCGCCACTGCACTTTGGGTTAGCCCTTGTTGGTGACGAGCGAAAGTCAATGCGGACGGGGCAGTGCGGTGCCATCGGGCAATTATTGCTAATTGCTAATTCCTCATTTCTAATTGGAAAAAAGAACACCGGCGGAGGAGAACCGATGCCGGTTTCTTTTACACAAAAATCGCTCAAATCTTCGCGGAGGAACGCCTATGAGCAGAAAAAAGGCGCAAGTCGGCTTGCGCGCACGGACGGTTGACCACCTCAATGCTTGGCTGATTATGCTGCCGAGCCTCGTGCTGATGCTGTTCTTTGTCTGGGAACCGCTGTTCGAAAGCGTGGTGATGAGCCTGTATAAGACGCGCAACATCGAACTGGTGAACTTCATCGGCTTCAAAAATTACATCAGCGTCATGAGCAAAGATGACTTCCTGCAGGCGCTGACGAACACGTTCTCGTACACGTTCTGGTCGCTGCTGCTGGGCTTCTTTCTGCCGATGGTGCTGGCGCTGCTGATTGGGGAGACCGTGCGGAGCAAGAGCTTCTTCCGCACGGTGGCGTATCTGCCGAATATGCTGCCGGGCCTCGCGGTCGTCATCCTCTGGTCGGCGTTCTTCTCCGGCGAGAAGTCCGGCGTGCTGAACATCCTGCTCAGCCACTTAGGCATTGCGCCGCAGACCTACCTGACGCGCTCGGAGTGGGTCATCCCCATCATCATCCTGATTGCGACGTGGAAGGGCGCGGGCGCGACGGCGCTGATTTACATGGCGGGCATGTCCAGCGTCAGCCCGGAGCTGTATGAAGCGGCGGCGATTGACGGCGCGGGCATCTGGCAGCGCATCATCCACATCATGATTCCTGCCATCAAGAAGCTCGCGGGTACGCTGCTGATTCTGCAAATCATCTCCGTGTTCCAGATTATGTATGAACCGATGGTGCTGACGAAGGGCGGCCCGGATAATGCGTCCCTGTCGCTGATGCAGCTGATGTGGCAGTACGCGTTCGGCGGATCGATGAACTATGGCAAGGCATCTGCCGTCGCGGTGATTGTCACGCTGATTTTGCTCGTCATGACGGCGATTTACTCCTACTTTGACCGCAAAGAATCCGACTGGGATTAAGGAGGGAGAACGCATATGGCAAAAGCACAGCGCACCGGCGTCATCCGGGACTACGATATGCACTCCGCGTCTGTCCGGGTTGGGTATGGGTTCATCATCTTCTTCTGCCTGATTATGACGGTCATCGCGGTTTTCCCGATTATCTGGGTTGTGCTGGCGGGCTTCAAGGACTTGAAAGAGTTCATGTCGTCCACCAAGCTGCTCCCGGAAGTGTTCGATTTCTCCCTTTTCGCGAAAACGTGGTCGCAGCTGGGCATTGCGCAGAACTACCTTAACTCGCTGATTTCCGTTGCGGGCAGCGTCGTCTGCGCGATTGTGTTCAACGGTCTGCTGGGCTACGGGCTGGCGATTTTGAAACCCAAGGGCTACGGCATCGTCAAGAAGCTCGTCATGCTCTCCCTGCTCCTGCCGACGACCATCAGCATCGTGCCGTTGTTCATGAACATCCAGAAGCTGAATCTCGGCGGCTCGTTCGTCCCGCTCTGGCTGAGCTATGGCGCGAACGCCATGTACGTTATCCTGTTCGTGCAGTTCTTTGAATCGCTGCCGACTTCCATCATCGAAGCCGGGCGGATTGATGGCTGCACGCAGCTGCAAACGTTCTTCTACATCGTCCTGCCGCTGTCCAAACCGATTTGCTCCGTGATTGCGATTTTCGCCATCAACGCCGCATGGTCGGACTTCCTCCTGCCGTATCTGGTGCTTCGCGGCAGCGCGCTGCAAACGGTGATGGTGCGCCTGTTTGTTTTCAGCACGGAACAGACCGTCAACGCCGACACGATGATGCGCTCCGTCGTTTTCTCGATGATTCCGCCCATCATCCTTTTCTTCATCTTCCAGAAGCAGCTGACCGAAAACGCCGTGTCTGTGGGCATCAAGGGGTGACATTATAAAAAACTTCGATAGTCACCCAGTAACATGGGAGGCGCCGAAGGAGTCCAGAGGGCGAGCGCAGACTTCGTCTGTTTTCATTGCCCTCTGGAACTTGCTTAACAGCCCATTCACGGAAAAGAAGACAACCTGCAATACCGAAAAAAAGAGCTTCTACTTCTTTCTTGCCAAAAAGAAAGAACCGACAGGAGGACGCACAATGGCAAAAGCCGCTGACGTATATTTCCAAGTAGACCCGTGGAAGGTCATTGAGCAGGGCTTCGACCCCGCCTACGCGCGCGTGAGTGAATCCATCTTCTCGCTGGGCAATGAAAGCATCGGCGTGCGCGGCTGCTTTGATGAGGGCGGTCATGTCGATAGCCTTCGCGGAGCGTATACCAATGGCATCTATGATATGGAGAAGCTGAGCCGCTCCTATAAGGGCATCATCGACAAAACGCACTTCATGATTCCCTCGGCGGAATGGCTGATGACGACGATTTCCGTCGATGGCGAAACGCTCGATTTGGGGCAGTCGCAGTTTTCTGACTTCACCCGCGAACTCGACCTCCGCGCCGGCACGCTCACCCGCCGCTTCCTCTGGACGACGAAGAGCGGCAAGCAAATCCGCCTGACCTTCCTCCGCTTCCTCGATATGGTGCACCGCGAACGCGCGTACCAGCGCATCACGCTCGAAGCGCTCAATTTCACGGGCAGCGCGACAGTCACGTCCGGTGTGTCCTTCGACGTCGTACATGAAGGGCGGCAGAAGTGCTTCTGGCAGGAGACGCGCATCGACGCGAAGCCGGATTGCCTGATGGCGCAGTCCCGCACGACGCTATCGAATCAGGAGGAGTTTTGCGGCGCATGGCTGACGCTGCCCGGCGAATCCACCACATCCGCCGAGGGCAAAACCGTCACCGCGACGGCGGATGTTCTGCTTGCGCCGGGGCAAGCCGTGCAAATCGACAAGCGCGCCGTCGTGCTGTTCAACGGTCAGCAGGGGGACGACCTCTGGCAGAGCGGGCAGGACGCGATGGCGCAGAGCAAAGCCGTCTCGCTCGATGACGCACAGGCGGCACAGCGCGCGTACTGGGATGCTTACTGGCACACGTCCGACATCTGCATTGAGCCGAAAGATGAAAGCATGGCGGAAGCCGTCGCAGCGGAACAGCAGGGGATTCGCTTCTGCTCCTTCCAGCTTGCGCAGACCTACAATGGCGGCAGTATGCGCCACAACATCGGTGCGAAGGGCTTGACGGGCGAGGCGTACAACGGTCATGCATTCTGGGACACGGAATCCTGCTGCCTGCCGTTCTACCTCTTCACGAACCCGGAAGCCGCGAAATCGCTCCTTCTTTTCCGCTACAACACGCTGCCGATGGCGCTGGAACGCGCAAAAATGCTGGACTGCAAGGGCGCATGTTACCCGATTGCGACGCTCAACGGCGACGAAGCCTGCCCGCTCTGGCAGCACGCCAGCCTGCAATTGCAGCCGAGCACGGCGGTGTCCTACGGCATCTGGCATTATGTCCACCTGACGGACGACAAGGCGTTTTTGTATCGCTACGGCGCGGAAATGCTGCTGCAAATCGCCCGATTCCAAGCGACCCGCGTCGGCTTCAGCGAGAAAATCGGCAAATACGGCTTCTTCGGCGTGATGGGCCCGGACGAATTCCACATGATGGTCAACAACAACGCGTATACCAATTATATGGGGATGCGCGCCCTGCGCTGCGCGGCGGATGTGCTGGATGCAATGCGGGCGGATGCGCCGGAGGCTTACGCGGCACTGTGTGAAAAAGTCCAGCTTGCACCTGACGAACCCGCGCAGTGGCGGCACATTGCCGACAACATGTACATTCCGGAAGCGCCCAATCACTTGTTTGAGCAGCACGACGGCTTTTTTGAGCTGCCGCACACGGACACCAACAGCATTCCGGTCAGCGAGTTCCCGCTCTACGACCACTGGGCGTACGACCGCATCTACCGCACGGACATGATTAAGCAGCCGGATGTGCTGATGTTCCTCTACCTCTACAATTCGTCTTTTGATACCGAGACGAAGCGTATCAACTACGATTTCTACCAGCCGCGCACGATTCACGAATCCTCCCTTTCGCCTGCGATTCACTCCATTTTGGCGGCGGAGCTGGACAAGATGGATGAAGCGGTCAGCTTCTTCGGCTACGCGACGCGCCTTGATCTGGACAACTATAACCGCAATACGCGCGAGGGCTTGCACATCACGAGCATTGCGATGGCATGGGCGAATATCGTCTACGGCTTCGCAGGTCTGCGCAGCGATGACACGATGCTGCGTTTCGCCCCGCGTCTGCCGGAGCGCTGGAAGCGGCTGACCTTCTCGGTCATGTACCGTGGGCGTGTGATTGCAATCAGCATGGGCGCGGACAAGACCGTGTTCCAGCTGACGCAGGGGGACAAATTGGCGGTGCAGGTGTATGGCGAGACGGTGGAATTGACGGATGAGCCAATTTCGGTGCAGCGGCAGTAAAACTGAATACAAAACAGGCGCTGGCAGGGTGAGATTCTTGCCAGCGCCTGTTTGCGTGCAGAAAAGAATTGAAATTGAGAGCAGGGATACGCATCTGCGCAGTTCGTTATGGTGCTGCGTACTCACCCACCGTCTGAATATCCGTTTGTTTGAACAGCATACAGCCGCAGTGCCCTTTGAAAGTGGGGAAGCTGATGATTTTTAATTTTGTGTCAATCTCCGGGCTGTAATATACAATTTCCAGCGTTTCACCGAACAGCGCCGTGCGCTCGTAGACGCGCAGCCACTTTGCGTCCATATTGGGGAAAATGCTGCCGAAAGAGTGGTTGATGAGCTGCTGCAGCGGCGTTTTTTCGATTTCAGCCAGTGCATCGTTACCGTAGCGGAAGATCCAGTCCACAGCGGCACGCTCCTCGTTGAACACCATCTCGATGTCGGTAAACGCAAAGGGCGCGCTGTCATAGCTGACATAGTGCCGCTGATATTCTTCCTGTGTGGTGGGCGCGTCGCTGTTAGACAGGTTCTGCGCAATCTGCCGCCGTCCGGCGCGCAGCTGTTCCTTGAGTTCTCGTTTCTTTCGACAGCTATAATACAGCGTTTCTCCGTTGACGAGTTCAATCTCCTTTCCAATGGCGTGGATTCCCTTGATAGATACCAGCGTGGCGCGGTCGGCGCGGATAAAGCCGCTGCCGAGCATGCTTTCTAATTCATGGATGGTGGCATAGGTTTCGTAGGTTCTGCCATCGGAAAAATGGATGATCGACTGGCGGCCTGACAATTGAATATAAAGAATGTCCTCTGTCAGCAAGCTGATATGCCTGCGGTTGGAAATAACGGAAATATCGTCGAAGCTCATAGCTTTTTCCTCCACCATTATAATACCATTACAGAATACCATGTTTTCAGATGCAATGCAAGATTCAATGCAAAGAAAAAACGTCATTCGCGCAGGATTGTACGATGTTCACGCAAGGTCTGTTGCAATTCAAACAAAGTTATGCTACACTGAAAACATAAGAACAGAAAAGGACGGAAGGTGAGCGATGTCATCTTTCGTAGCAGTTCCCTATGGGGAAATCTGTCTGAGTAAAGGAGGAACACCTGTGAAAAAGAAACTGCTAAGCTTACTCCTTGTGCCGACCATGTTGGCTGCCACGCTGACGGTCTGCGCCAGTGCCGAGAAAAGCAGCGACACTGCCGCCGTGTTCAATGCAGAGACGAAGCCGGCAACCCAAAGCACCATTGAGGTCAATCGGCAGGTATATGACTTCCTGAACTTTGAGGATACGTCGGAGCTTGAGAATGCGGAACGAGGTTTCATCACTGTGCCGGACACACTGAATCTCCGTGGCGAGAACGGGAGAATCGTGTGGACGCAGGATGCATATGCGTTTCTTGACAAAGACGCACCGGATACCGCCAACCCCAGCCTGTGGCGAAATACGCAGCTAAACCACATTTACGGTCTCTTTGAGGTTACTGACGGCATCTACCAGGTGCGCGGCTATGATATTTCCAATATTACCTTCGTCCGCAGCGAACACGGATGGATTATCATGGATTGCGGCAGCAGCAAATATACCGCGGCGGAAGCGCTGAAACTCTTCCGCTCCAAGATGGGCGATGCGCGGATTGTCGCCATTGTCATCAGCCATGCGCATGTGGATCACTACGGCGGCATTGAAGGGCTGATTGCCCCCGAAGATGCTGCGGATAGCAGCCTGCCGCTTGACGAGCAGATTGCATCTGGCAAGACCGCAATCATTGTGCCAAAGGGCTTTACGGACGCGGTAATGAAGGAAAATGTCTTTGTGGGCACGGCAATGAAGCGGCGGGCGTTTTTCCAGTACGGCTCCATGCTTCCCTATGGCGAACAGGGACGCCTTTCGGTGGGCATTGGCCTGACCGCAGTGCAGACCGGCGTCGGCTATATCGCGCCGACCTTCGAGGTTGCGGATTCGATTTATGAAACAACCATTGATGGCGTAACCGCTATCTTCCAGCAGACGCCGGGGACGGAATCTCCCGCCGAAATGAATACCTATTTCCCCGACAGCAAAGCCCTCTGGATGGCGGAAAACTGCAGCGGAAGCATGCACAATCTCTACACGCTGCGCGGCGCGGAGGTGCGGGATGCGAATGGCTGGGCTCGCTACATCACCGAGGCACAGTCGCTGTTCCCTGATGCCGAGGTTGTTTTTCAGGCGCACAACTGGCCGCATTGGGGCAAGGAAACCGTCAACGAATACATGACCAACACAGCTGCCATCTATAAGTTCATCCACGATCAGACCCTCCTGTATATCAACGAAGGTTATACCTCCACGGAGATTGCCTCCATGATCCGGCTGCCGGAGGAGCTGGAAAAGGTTTGGTATACCCGGCAGTATTACGGTACGCTGAAGCACAATGTCAAGGCAGTCTATCAGAAATACATGGGCTGGTACGATGCAAACCCGATTCATCTGGATGAACTGACGCCGAGCGAATATGCCAAAAAACTTGTGGAGTATCTTGGCGACACGGACAAGGTGCTTGAAATGGCACGTGCCGATTATGAAAAGGGCGAATATCAGTGGGTCGCACAGATAACGAATACGCTGGTATATGCTGACCCGGAAAATAAGGAAGCGCGCTATCTGTGCGCCGATGCGCTGGAGCAGCTTGGCTATCAGGCAGAGTCGGGCGCATGGAGAAACGCTTATCTTGTGGCAGCCTTTGAGCTGCGGAATGGCACCGGCCTGTACCCGAAGGCAGCCCAACTTGGCGTTGGCACCACCGCACAGGGGATGGACGCGCAGACAATGCTGGATTACATGGGCATTATCATGGATACGGAAAAGCTCCAGAATCGTTCCTTCACCATCAACCTCAAGCTGACGGATGGCGACGATTATCTGCTGAAGATTCACCATGGCGTGCTCCTGTACTATAAGGATGCGCTCTCAGATGAGGCAGACCTGACGATTTCTACCCCCCGAATCGGGATTCTTGCCATCACAAGCGGAAATCAGGAAAATATCGACAAGCTCATCACCGTTGAAAAGGGCGATAAGGCGCTGTTCCAAGCGTTTTGTGACAGTATGGCCGCTTTTGACCTGTATTTCAATATCATCGAGCCGTAAGAAAAATCGTTATAGGGAGGGAAAAAGATGAAGAAAATCACAGTGATTCTGCTCTGCATGGCGATGCTGCTGTCCGGCTGCGCATGGAGTGTCAGGGCGGAGGCTGTCTCGTCGTCCGAAAATGTGTGGAAAACCATTGAAGAGGCTTACATTTACGCATTCCCGCTGGTGCTGATGGACGCGACGAGAACTTCCGCAACGAATACGGAGGAAGCCGCACCCGGCAAGGCGCCTGTTAATCAGTTCATGCACGGTGTGGCACTGGCTAACGCGCAGTTCAAAAACGTGGTGACGCCTAACGTGGACACCATCTATACACAGGTGTGGTATGACTTGAGCGAAGAGCCGATGATCTATGTGCATCCGGAAACAGACCGCTTTTGCAAGGTCCAGGTGCTTGACGCATGGACAAATACTGTCGCTGTCCTTGACCGAGCTGGAGCCTATGCGATCACGCGCTCAACTTGGAAGGGCGACCTGCCGGACAATGTGACCCGCATTGATGTTCCTACCGCTATGGCGTGGGCCATTACCAGAACGGTGCTTTCCGGAGAGGCGGATCTTCCGAATGTGTATGCCGTTCAGGCGCAGATGCAGCTTTTACCGCTTTCTGTCTACCTGAGCGGAGAAGCATATCAGCCTCCGAAGGGAAGCTATCGGGAGGAAAACAGCTATGTCCCCATCAACAAGGTACTGTCGCTGGATCCTGTCACATTTTTCAACAAAGCAAACACGCTGATGGAAGACAATCCGCCGTCCGCCGCTGATGCGGAAATACTTGAAAAACTCGCGGCAGTTCACGTTGGCCCCGGCATGGAATTTGACGCATCTGTTTTGACCGGTGATATTCAGGCAAATTGGCGGGAAATGCTGCAAGGGCTTCGGCCGAAGCTCGCGGCAGAGGGAATGAAGTTTTCAAAACAGCTGGGGCAGTGGAGCTATTTCGGCGCGCCAATCGGAGACTTTGGTACGGAATATGCCTACCGTGCGCTGGTTGCCATTGCCGGACTTGGGGCAAATACGGTGGAAATCGCACTGTACCCCAAGACGGAAAAGGATGCCGACGGGAATCCTTTGACGGGTGAAAAGTCCTACATTCTCCACCTCGAAAGCGATCCGCAGGTGCTTGACGGCGGTTTCTGGTCGATCACTGCATATGGTGACGATGATTTCCTCATCGATAATCTGCTCGACCGCTACTGCATCAACGACCGTTCGGGTTTGAAGAGAAATGACGACGGCTCTGTGGACGTAATTTTGTCGAAGGAAGCGCCGGCAGACACGACCAATTGGCTTCCGGTGGGGGAAGGCGGATTCCATCTGTTTATGCGCATCTATACGCCAGATATGGAGGCACTCAAGACGTGGACAGTGCCGACCATTACGGCGATTGACTAAAGGGAAGGCTGCCGAGGAGAGCAAATCCTCGGCAGCTTTTTTCGGGGTCCGCCCGGCGGCGCACGTATCTAAAGGGTGAAAGACCCGAATCCGCCCGGTAGCGGGAAGGAGAAAGCCGAAGGCAAGGGTGTCCGTCGTGAGGCGGAATCTGAAGGAAGCCGGATGTGGGAACAGACTAACCACGGGCAAACCTCTGGCCTGACGAACAGAAACCGTATAGAAGGCTATATGCGAGGGTAAGGCTGCCCAACAAGTCGAAGCCCAATAGCTACACGGAATCGCATGTGGTAAATGCGGCAGGTAGATGCGGAGTAACCGAAGGAAGGAGGACGGCATGAAGAAGGCAGAAAACGTCAGAAGCTGCCCGCAAAGAGACAGCACGGAATGCGAAGGGTATGCGGGAGCGCAGAGTGCCGTCCAGCCGGGGAACGAAGAAACGGCAGGCAGAAGCCAGAACCTGCTTGAAGCAATCCTGTACAGAGACAACCTGAACAGGGCTTACAAGCGGGTAAAGGCAAACAAGGGAGCGCCGGGAGTGGACGGGATGACCGTAGAAGAAGCGTTTCCATGGCTCAAGGAACACGGCAAAGAAATGACCGAAGCAATCCGAAGGGGAAAGTACAAGCCAACGGCGGTGAGACGGAAGGAGATTCCGAAGCCGGATGGAGGAGTGCGCAAGCTGGGGATTCCCACGGTCAAAGACCGGATTGTGCAGCAGGCAATCGCTCAGCAGCTCATGCCACTGTACGAACCGAAGTTTTCGGAAGGGAGCTATGGCTACCGGCCAGGAAGAAGTGCGCAGGATGGCCCGCTGTCACCTTTATTGGCGAATGTGTACCTGAACGAATTTGACTGGGAATACGAAAGGCGCGGCGTGCCGGTGATTCGGTATGCGGACGACATCGTATTACTGTGCAAAAGTCAGAGAGCGGCGGAAAGGCTGCTGGAAAGCAGCATCCGCTATCTGGAAGGGAAGCTGAAACTGAGGGTGAACCGGGACAAAAGCCATATCGCCAGGGTGAATGCGACGAAAAAACTTCAAGTTTCTGGGCTTCGCATACGGCAAAGGAAAGGATGGACTGTTCATTCGTGCCCATCCCAAAGCCCTGCTGAAAGCGAAGAACAGGCTGCGCGCAATCACGAAGCGAAACCGCGGAGTCAACGTCCGAAAGGTCATGCAGGAAATAAAGGTCTACATGACAGGATGGCTGAACTACTACGGGATAGCGTCCCTAAAGACGAAAATGCGGGAATGGGACGAATGGCTGCGGCACCGAATCCGTGCATACATCTGGAAGCAGTGGAAGAAACCGAAGACCAAACGCAAGAACCTCATGAAGCTCGGTGTGCCGGAATACTACGCACATATGGCCGCCAACAGCCACAGAGGATATTGGTTTACGGTGAATACGGGAGCCGTGACAAGAGGCATAACAAACGAAAGACTCACACGCGCGGGATTCTTTGAACGCTCTCCGGCGTATGAGTCGATTCAGACTGCTTGTATTGGACGCGCCGTGTACCGAACGGTACGCACGGTGCGGTGAGAGGACGGGGGTTAACCCCCCCTCCTACTCGATTACCGCTTTAGCAGCCAATTCCACTGCGCGATAGGCGGATTGAAAACAAACAGAGTCTTGTGTAAGTTCCTGATGGTCTTCCTGTCGTCATTCTCCTGCAACTTTCCATGGTGAACTGACTTTTTTGGTTATGAAATTACGACTGTTATATTATCGCAACCATTTTCATTTCATGATTAGCGATATGAAATATGACGTGAACAAACGAAAAAATCAATTCACGACGAAAAAACGATGCGAACATGCATGTCTGAAATGGTCGATAAATAGCCAAAACGATTGACGAAAGGTGTGGAACCTGATATAGTGCAGATAACGAGGTGAACGAACCTCAAAAGGAGGATGTTACCATGAAGAAAGTCATCAGTCTGCTGCTGACGGCAATGCTGCTGCTGTCGATGCTGCCCGCCACGATGGCGGAGGGCGTGGAGTACATTCCCGCGCCTTACGCGCTTGACGCGGAGAGGGCGGGACCGAAGGCGTATGTCGAGCCTGTGTTCTATGCCAACGGCGAGGGTGAACCGACCATCGGCGTCACCTATGTCGGCGTAATCAAGGCGGACGGAAAGTACTTCAAGGACTCGAACAACAACCACGAGCTGGATCCCTTTGAGGACTGGCGTCTGGATCCTGAAACCCGCGCAGCCGATCTGGTTGCCAAGATGAGCGTAGAGCAGAAGATTGGTCTGTCGCTGGCGCAGATGGTTCTGATGCCCGGCGCGACCACCTACGAAGCGGCGCTGGATGCAGATGGAAACGTGGACTTCAGCAAGCTGATGGTTGTCAGCGAAAAGGTGTTTGACGTTGCGATGGACGATCCGACGCGTGTCAACAACTCAACGGCGGAAATCATCGCCTTCAACAATCGCATGGGCGTTGTCCGCGTGATGTCGGACGTGGGCGCGGGCGTGCTGTACAACAACGCCACGAACCTGACGACCGAATACGCCGCTGCGGCGACAGGCGAACCCTGCATTCCGTTCACCCTCATTTCCAACCCCCAGAAGTTCCCCGGCGAACCCGGCACCATGGGTCTGGCGGCGGCGGTGATGGGCGACGTTGCCAACGGCGGCGACTACAGCCTGATTGAACGCTTCGCGGATCTGGATCGCCAGATTTGGGACGCGAAGGGGCTGGATCGTATGTATGGCCGTCAGATCGACCTGATTACCGACCCGCGCTGGGGACGCAACGTGACAACGTTCACCGAGGATCCCGCGGTGATGGCGAACATCACGACCGCGCTGATCAAAGGCTATCAGGGCGGCACCGACGGCTTGCAGCCGAACGGCGTTGGCCTGATCGTCAAGCACTTCCCCGGCGACAGCGCTTCCTATAACGGCTTCAAGTCGCACTACAAGACGGGTCAGTGGCGCATGTACCGCACGGAAAACGCCATGGAAAAGTACTTCCTGCCCGGCTTCCAGGCGGCGGTTGACTGCAAGACGGCGGGCATCATGTCCTGCTACAGCCGTCCCATGCCCATCAATGCCAACCAGACCTACCGCGGCGTGGACATCAATTCGGATTCTGTCGCGACCTCCTATAATGCGACCCTCCTGCAAACCCTGCTGCGCGATACGATGGGCTTTGAGGGCTTCGTCAACACGGACAGCAACATTCTGTTCGATATTCCGTGGGGTGTGGAAGAGCTGACGCCCCTTGAGCGTATCGCTCTGATGTATAACGCTGGTTCCGACATCATCGGCGACTGGTGGGGCAAGCCGATTGATTATTCTCTGGCGCTTGAGGCGTACAGCAAGGGCATGATTCAGGAAGAAGCCCTGACCCGTGCAACGACCAAGAACGTGGTGTCTTTGCTGGAATCCGACCGCTTTGAGAATCCCTATAAGGATTTGCAGACCAGTCTGGCTGCCGAAGCGGCTTATGCGCCCAAGGTGGAAACGCTGGCGCTCGAAATGTCCACGAAGTCGCTGGTTCTGCTGAAGAACCACAATAACGTTCTGCCGCTGAAGGAAACCGGCAAGAAGGTTTTCGTCGCTTCCTTTACCCGCAGCGGCGAGGACGACAACAAGCTGGCGAACTGGAACAGAACCCTCACGGAAGCCGGCTATGTGCTCGTTGAGAAGGCGGGCGAGGCGGATATCGTTCTGCTGGACGTGAAGCCGGACTTCCCCGCGAATAATGGCTGCATGAACACCCTTGACCTTGTTGAGGATCTTGAGGTCGCGGAGTATGACACCAAGACCGGCATGAAGACGGGCGGCATGACGGATCTGACCACCCTGATGGACGTGAAGAAGATTAAGAAATACGCCAAGGCAGTTCATGCAAACGGCGGCGTCGTCATCTGCTCCCTGACCCTCAGCGCACCGTGGATTCTGACCAAGCTGGAACCCTACTGCGACGCGATTCTTGTGAACTTTGCCTCCGTGACCGAGCTGGCGGGGCTGAGCGAGCTTGTGACCATCACGGATCTGCAGCTTCAGGTGCTTTCCGGCGCTATCATGCCGACCGGTAAGCTGCCCGTGACGCTGCCCTCCTGCACCGCGGTTCTCGAGGTCACGGATACCGAGATCGACGGCGTGGTGTATGAGCTGTGCGCTTCTCCCAACGACGTGCCCGGCTATGACAAGGATCAGTACATTGCGCCCGAAGTGCTGGCGCAGTCGCCTTCCGGCAGCTATGCGTATCAGGATGAGGACGGCAATACCTACAAGGTATGGTTCGGTCTGACCTACTGACGCAATTCCCAAATTCCCAAAAGCAATCTGCCTGCGCGTTCTTATCGCGAACTTGTATGATATGCTATTTCGCAGGCAAATGCTGACGAAGGGGGCAATCTTCCCTCGCGGACTCCTTTTCCTCGGTCGCTGCTGATGCGCGACTTGGGCAGCGACCCGTTCTGCGCGCCGCCCCCTCCGAATTCATCGGAGGGGGCGGCGTTTTGAGTGCGCCCGGCGTCTCACGTTTCTAAGGCAATCCCGCACAAAGAAAGAACAGCCAAAAGGTCGGGAAAGAGGTATAATAAAGAGGTGAAGAAGCAATTGACGATGAGCCTGATC
>ENA-OYWO01000893-OYWO01000893.1-human-gut-metagenome-genome-assembly--contig:-NODE-893-length-15506-cov-4.990357_pt1 | contig 15506 bp, 9 predicted proteins | sample MGYA00244170_ERZ653397 | MGnify/ENA primary metagenome ERZ653397 (study PRJEB26926, sample SAMN06164906) | human gut metagenome | biome: ENVO:00009003; feature: ENVO:2100002; material: ENVO:00002003...
CTCGACTAGTCGTCGGCAGCGTCAGATGTGTATAAGAGACAGGGATGCAATCCAGTAGGTTCACCTTCCATTTCAATAGAAGCATACTCTTCGAAATAATGCCGAGCTTCCGACATCAAATGGGAATTCGAATTTTCATATTCATCTAAACTGAAATCATCATTCTCACATGAAGAAAGCCAAAACAATACAAACAAGAAGAAAAATAAATGTAATCCGATACGGTACTTCATAGTTTCAATTTAATTTTTTACTAAAGTGTGTTGGTTGTAAGAATGTGGTAAGATCACAAAACGCAGTTTATCACTTACCACATTTCAATTCATTCTAAATTAAGAAGAAAAAGTTATTCCATAGAAGGCACCTCGTCACGAGTTATCACATAACTCTGTTCCATAGCATCCTTCCACCAAACTTCATCGGCATGAACTATCGGACTTCCATCTTCTCCCTCACCATCATACCAGGGCATAAACCAAGACCAACGTGCACCGGCGGCCCATTGCTCCGAAATCTTACCCACAGTACCACATTCGCTTAATGCAACTATCTTATTCCCATACGTGGCCGAGATAGCAGCATATTGCGATGCGCAAGTCTCCGCATCCTTCGAATAGATGTCACGTCCGATAATATCTACATACTGATCGCCCGGGTACCAATCTTCATCACCAGTTTCAGTAGTCCAAATCCAAATCAGGTTGTCCAATCCCTGAGCCTTGAAGTAGTTGAACATAGCAATCCACATAGCCTTATGGCTGGCAGCGTCTTTTCCCCACCAGAACCACTTGCCTGCAGCTTCGTGGAACGGACGCCACAACACAGGGATACCAGCATCTTTCAGCAGTTTCAGGTAACCGGCCACGGCAGCCATATCTGAAGTGAAAACCTTGTTTTCCCAAGTGCCTTCCACCGTAGCGTTGGCAGCATCGAAAGTCGTCTCATCAGGCTTATAAGTATAATCCGTCCCCAAGTCATAAACCGTAGCAGGTGTACCGATGTAAACGCCCGTAACCGTATGGTTGCATCCACTGATAACCAAACCATTCTCTTTCACCTCATTCAAGGCATCTTCAGTCAGCCGGACAGCATAGGAAGTTTGAGCAGAAGTTAACTCCACCACACCTGACCCGGTTACTAAATCTGTCCAAGAGGCATTCTTCACGGAACCTTGCCACCAACCGACAGCGGCATCCAAATCTTTCACTTTGACAATGATGTAGTCTCCGGCTTTTGCATTATCAAATACAGAAGTATCGAAGCCTTCACTCTTGCGAAGATCAATGCTTTCAGCCCAGTTACCCGTCGATTTTTCTCCTTCCCAAACAGTAGCGGCAATACTTTCTTCTAAGGGAGCGAACTTAGGAACATTCCAATGCCACATGCATGATACAATCCCATGGTTATCAGCCCAATTCTTTACCGGAGTAATATCACCATAGTTTATCCAATTGGCGCCAGCCAAAGACCATGCCAGATGTCCGTAGTCAAAAGTATTGAGTGCCGGATATTTACCGGTCCACTCATACACGCGTTCAGCCATATCCGTATTCCATGATTCTTTGGCCATCATACCCGAAAGGACTTTCTTTTCATAATTAGCGAGCAGATAATCATAAAGTTTCACAGCATTGGTAGAAACAGCCATTACCGGTGTTTTGTCCAAAGCAATGGTAGTAAACTGAAGAGATACTGCCGGAGCAGGCATCTTATTCGGTCCCAGCACTACACCCTCAGGAATGGAGAGTGTGCATAAGGTTTCGCGTTCGGGGACATTTACAGTCAATGCCAAGACATTACTCGATCCATATACATCAGCACTAATCAGCGTGCCACCCGTAAACGAAATTTGCTCCAAGTCTTCCGTAGCAAAGAACACGTTCTTGTCATACTTCACCTCAATGGTGATTTCACCTCTCTTCACCTTGGCAGCATTCGCCTCCGGAGTGGTGGACACCAGTACAGGTGCCTCCACTTCGGGAATGGTATATTGTGCATCGGTATCAGTGCAGGATACAAATCCAAAGGCTGTTGCTACAAACAGGGCAGCCCATATCTTATTCATTTTCATAATATTCAATCTTTAAACATTAAGGTAATATGGTTATCTTACTAATGGTCATTCCATCTCCCTGAATCAGCAACCCTGTGGAACTCCCGTCTCCCCTCACACCTTTCAGGCAATCAACCATCTCTTGGGTAAGCTGCAATTCCATGACACGGACAGATGCATCATTCCATTCGGCAAGCGTTGTAAACGACGTCCAATTGGCGTCATTGATTTGGAGTTGGCCGGTTCCGCTTACATAAAAATTAATAACAGATTTTCCTGCAACCAGTTTCATATCCTTGATGGAAGGTTCCTTGTCAATCAAAATACGGAAACGCCCCGTGTCATCCCAAGCCATAGCAATGGGGAAAGGCATCAAAACAGATTGGTCTTCCTGTCTCACTATACAGTTTTTCAAATCCTGTTCAAGCGAGATTTCCCATTCCAGCGTCACGCTACTGAATGTCAATTTGTCTCCCTGGATAATAATACCGGCATCATTGATACCTTCGCACTCTTTCTGTTTGGCCTGAATGTTATTCAATATTTCTTGTGTCAGCACCAAAGGCGTAGAACGATTGGCGAATGTCCAGCCATAAATATCGGTAGGGACTAACGTTCCATTAACCTTAAATTCACCCTCCGTAAAGTTGATATTGGAGAAATCACCATAATTGATTTGAGCCTGTCCCCAATCGTCTTTCTTTTGCGCATAATGCAGCACCATGCAGGCACCGGCAGGCACATCTTTGAAGGCAGAAGCCGGAATGATGACACGTCCTCCCTCGCTCCATGTGATGTCTACCAACCCTTTCCATACTTCATTTTTGATGTTGGTGGCAGGAATAAACGCAATGGCATACTCTATTGAACCGTTGGACGAAATCAACGTCACCTTCGTATTGGCATTAGCCATCTGCGGAACAGCTATGACAAGCGTATTGCCATTGATAATAAACTGGACAGCTTTTCCGTCCACTTCCACACCAGTCAGTTTGTCGCCATTTTCCACAGCAATGGTAAATATCTCTCCACCCTTCAGTTCTTCATCTTCACCTGGCAATACGGGAATGTAACAGAATTCGGGTGCATTGATGGTAAGAGTCGTCGTTTCAACGCTCTCCCCATTGCCCATTACCAAGGTTAATACACCCGATTCAGTACCCATTGTAGGCATAGCGATGATCAACTCCGTAGTAGAGGTTGGAGTAACTTCCACTTCGGCTCCACCGGTATAAACGACCTTAGCTATTAAATCTAGATTTTTACCCTGAATCGTTACATCACTGCCCAAAGAAACGGCATCATTGACAAATGCCATGAATTCAGGTTTCAAGGTAGTAATAGCCACCGGTACAGAAGTACCACTTGCCGTATTCAATAACAATTCACCACTGATGGCTGCGACAGGCATCACCACTTCCACCTCGGTAGCACTCTTCGAAGCAGGTTCCACAGCCTCTTCCACACCTGGGAATGTAACAGTAGTCACCAGTTCCATGTTGATACCCGTCAATGTAATCATGTCACCACCGCGCAATCCGCTATCCGGAGTTGCTACTACTTTTTCAGGCAGTGCCATGCCAATGTTGGCAATAGCTACTTCCACACCCGAAGCGGGAATCATCACAACAGCGCCATTCGTTGCATTCTCTGGTAATATAAATGTAATGGTTTCTTCACCTTCTCCTGATTTGTCGTATGCAAATTCCACTTCTTCACCATTCGGCATCTTCACAATATTCACCAAGTCAAGGTCTTTACCCTTCACTACAATCTCATCACCCGGTTTCTTTGCTGTCAGATCAAGCGGTGCTTCCACAGAAGGCAAAATAAAAACAAGTCCCTTCACATGGATTAAATTACGCAAAGCATCGGAATCCTCGGAAGAAGCATCAGCCAAAGTCACGTCACCGGTTCTTGCTTCCATTGGAACTTTCACCTGAATTTCCTTACGTGAGTGAGCTATGAAGTCGTCCTCACCCACTGGCAACTCTTCAAAGAAGATTACCTCTTTGATAAGATTCAGATATTCACCCTTGATGACAAGTACTTCGCCAGGTTTCACCGGATTAGGTGTAATCGTCTCTACGCCTATAGGCTCGGTGTAAGTAATCTTAGTCTTTGTAGTAATCTCTCCCGTAGGTGTTTTCAGAGTGACATATCCCACTTCAGCCGTTTGAGGAACGGTTACACGTATCTCATTCGCACTGATTACTTCTATATCAGTAATCTCCCCGCATCCGGGAATAGATATAGATTGTATCTTGTCCATTCCGCTACCCAGGAAGCGGAGTTCACCGCCACGGGCTACAGGACTGGGACCAAACACATTCAAACTGATACCACCTTTATATTGGTTAGTATCTTCTTCATCTCCATCATCGCAGGCCGAAAATGACAAGCAACCCAAGAGTATGAGGCACATCATCCAAAGTGCCGAAAGTTTATATGTCTTGTTCATATCTATAGTATCTTTAAAGGTTATTTATTGGGAACCGCACGGATATTATCAAGCTTGATAATCGGCGTACACTCTGTACCATTCACTCCTCCGCCTACAACGAAGAATGTCAGGCTGGCAAAATCTCCCGGTGAACTGGGAACACTTTCAGCCGCTGCTCCTAAACGGTCGAGAGTAAAGTTGGAAATAGGCACGGTTACAGTTACCCATTTATCACCGGTATCGTAAGAACCGGTATCCATCCAAGGACGATACAACGCACGACCGTATGTCCCCAAACCATCTTCTCCATTAAATACCTTGGCATTGGCTCCTGCAACAACACCATCAAACCCTTCTATCGGATTACCACTCAGTGTCACCTTGTCATAGCCTGCAAAACAAATTTGCATAGCACCCGCACTCCACGGATTAGACGTAGGAATATACATCTCGAACTTCAAGGCCATATTAGCAAAATCTGTGAAATTTACCAGATTATGCAATGCAATGCCGTCGCCCGATGTCACATTCTGCAATTTATCCCACGAACCACACCAATATTCGAATGCAAATACAGCATCGTTCCAAGCACCGTCCACACTCATTTTTGATGTACCGTCACCCAACTGGACAAAGTTGCCTGTAAGTGAAGTTTCATCCGTCTTGATTTCTCTTTCGTGCCAACCATGATTACTCAAACCAGTCTTTCCGTCAAAGTCGAACATAAGGCCACGTGAATCAAGATAGTGGAACGTAGAAGTACTCTCGCCATAAATAGACGCTACACGAATAGAACCCTCTGTATCACATTCGGGCATTCTGAAAGTGATAGTGCTATTAGTGAGCTTTGTAAACGTAGTAAGTTGCTTTCCATCAGGAAGAGTTACAGTAAGCGGTACATTAGGATCATCAATGAAGTAATTTCCATAAAGAGTCACTTCACTTCCGGCAGTAGCATATTCACACGACATAGAAGCTATCATTGGCCTGGGAACTATCACATGGAAACCATATTCTACCGTATCTTGCGCGGCAGTCACCATATAAATTTTATCACTCACTTCTTCAGGTATATTATCAGGAATCTGAACAATCATAGTATGAGATGTGATATAGCTGGTATTCAACTGTGCCTTTTGATCATTAAAATAGAGTTCCTTGATACTTGTAAGGTTATCACCCACAAGGCAAATAATAGATTTCAGGCTTGCCTCCACGATGAGAGAGTCCGACTGTGCCAAATAAGGCATACGTATATAACTCACCTGGGGCAGACCACCGGTAAGCTCAAACTTATCAGGTTGGTCCTCACATGAAGTAAACATTCCCGCAATCAGCAGCAGACTTACTACCAACCCTTTGAAATATATATTCATTTTCATATTCATTACTGTTTAACTGATTAATAAACGAACTCTGCTCTTACATCCAAGTGCTGAGCATCTTCCAATAAATGAGGGTTATACACCACATCTTCGTCAGGAAGAGGAAGTTTAAAAATAGATGCGGTTACATTCGGTTTCGGAGTATTGGTTTCGTAGTACATGGAAGATTCATCCACATTCCATACATTATTCATCTTATACTCCTTGTAGAGGTCGGGCAATCCATAATAGCCATTACGACGCTGCGCTTTAATGATATTCATAGCCTTATTAACATCGTAATAGGACATACGAACAAGATCAAACCAATAGTCACCTTCGAAAGCCAGTTCCAAACGGCGTTCTTTCAATACCTGATCAAGTGTAATACTGGCGGGTCTCTCATAAGCAGAAACAGCACGTTGACGAACCTTGTAAAAAGCATCAATAGCACTTGCGTCTGCAGTAGAATTGTTATTACCAATTACAGCTTCGGCATAAACCAGATATATATCGGCCAAACGGAGTACATGAGTATTTAGTGAACTGCACTGCTGCCCCGGGCTGATACCAAAAGTTTTAATATGATCGTTTGTATTTCCATAAAGATGTTTGGCGATATTGGCACCGGTACCCGATTGCAGACCATCATTAGAGCCTGGTGCATATTCTTTATCATACAGGAAATCCAAATAATTAAATCCTCCCTTGTCCTGCCACCAGTAACTGTACTTATCACCAGCCATCATCATTGTGGCCTTGCGACGAGCATCACTCTGATTTCGCTGAGTAGGATTATCGAGCGGAGAAACACCAAACGCATCTTGTAAGTCAACGGAAGGTGCAGTCCAGTCACCCCAACATTGGTATGTTTCAAAGCCCTTCATGGCAAGTTCCGAGGTCAGACAGTTTCCACAAGTATAATTATTTTGTTCGGCAGTCCAACGCCAGCCGAATAAACTCTCTTCACAAAGATCATTCTCCCCTTTGAAAATATCCTCATAATTGGCCATCAGTTGTTTGCCTGAATTATTGATGACATCTTTTGCATAACTGGCAGCCTTAGCCAAATCGTCAGCATCCCGTTGTCCGTTACCATTAGCATTGATTCCGGATTTTGTCAGATAGACTTTAGCCAGCAGTCCCTTAGCAGCCCATTTATCTATACGTCCGGCCTGATTCTCCTCCGGTAGTAATTCAATAGCCTTTTCCAAAGTCATAATGATATATTCATAAATGTCGGCAGCTTTCACCTTATACTTTTCATTGTAGTTGCCCGCTGCTATTTCCGAACTATTATCATGTACAATTGGAACTTCCCCAAAAATACGTACCAGATAGAAATAAGCCATCGCCTTCCAGGCCAGGCATTCACCCATCGCAGTATTCTTCACACTTTCTGAGGCATTGGCTGTCTTTAATCGGTTATAAATGGTATTGGCCTGTGCATTGACAGCCCACAATGAGTTAGAAGTACTCTTCATATCTTCGTCACTACCATTTACCGTAAAATTGGCATAGGGACTTCCACCCAAGAGCAAGTTACCCGACAAAGCTTCGGGAATCTTGTAATACCCACGACTCAAAAAGTCGTACCACGGTGAATTGTAAAGTGTATTGACACTTACTTTGGTCTGGGCATCATTTTGGAAATAGTTGCCATCGTTGTAACTATCTTCATTGGGTCTGTCCAGAAAATCCTCGCACGATACAAAAGATAATCCCAGTATCGCTCCCATTGCTATATATTTAAGTCTTGATACTTTCATGTGTATTCTATTTAAACGGTTAAAAAGAGAGATTCAAACCAAAGGAGTAAGTAGTGGGTGAAGGATAACGTCCAAAATCCACGCCATATACATTCGGTGACATTGTACTGACACCAATCTCGGGGTCGTAACCATCATAGCCTGTAATGGTTAACAGATTCTGAATATTACAGTAAACACGCAGATTCTCCACACCGCACTTGCTCATCCACTTTTTAGGGAAAGTATAACCCAACGAAAGATTCTTCAGACGAATATAAGAACCGTCTTCTACATAACGATCACTGATACGGTCATTATCGTTAGGGTCACCGATAATAGCGCGCGGTAAAGAAGCATTCGGATTGGCAACACGTACATTCTCTACATGATTGTACCACTTCGTACCGTCGGTATATACAATAGAAGGATCAATCGGTTCCAATTGGGCACGGTTCAAAACATCAGCATGTTGATTGGCCCAAGGAGAACTCATAGTAGTCAGATTGCGTTTAGTAAGATTCATCACTTTATTACCATAACTTCCGTTGATAAAGATACTCAGGTCGAAGCCTTTATAGCGGAACGTATTGTTCCATCCAAATGTGAATTTAGGCATGGGTGAACCGATATTGGTACGGTCATTCTCGTTTATCACACCATCACCATTCAGGTCTTTGTATTTAATATCACCCACATATACAGTATTAGCACCATCAAACACTCCATTCGCCGGATATTTCACAGGTTTGGGTGAAGTTTGCAAATCGGCAAGGTCCTGATAAATACCATCTGTCACATATCCATAAAAAGAGTAGAGACTTTCGCCTGTATCAGAAAGGCTTACCAATGTACTTCCACATTGCGCATAACCCATAATGGCCGAACTGGCTGTACCGTTCAGGGCTATCAACTTATTCTTATTCCAAGAGATCTGGAATTCCGAGTCCCACTGGAAATTGCCAACCAACGGGTGAGTATTCAGCGTCAGCTCTAATCCGGTATTACGGATGTGTCCGTAGTTACCCATCGGTGCCCGCAGTTTAGAGTTATCATTGCCCGAGGTACCCATGTAAGTAGGCATCTGCAAATCCATCAGCATATCCTTGGATTCCTTTTGATACCAATCGAGAGTTACATTAATTCTATCATTGAAGAAACCGAGGTCAAGTCCCAGATTTATCTGTTCTTGTTTCTCCCATTTCACATCCAGATTAGGAATATTCTGCGGACGGTAACCAGCTCCAAGCGAGGTATACACCTGTTGCATATTCACACCCCACACATAAGAATTAATACTGGAATTACCAGTCTGCCCCCAACCAGCACGGAATTTACCATTGCTGATCCATTTAATATTCTTCATGAACTTCTCATTAGTAAAGCGCCAGGACAGAGCGAAAGAGTGAAATCCTGCCCAACGATTGTTTGGGCCGAAGTTTGAGGAACCGTCGTAACGATAAGTATAGGTAGCATTGTAACGGTTGTCATAGCTATAGGTCCAGCGGGTAAAGAACGAAGCCATGGAACTGCTGCCAAAACCAGCACCGATGGTCGGAGTATTGGTACCCAGCATCGGGTTATGTACAGCATCGGAAGGCAGATTGGAGTTAGCGACTTTAGTATAGTCATATTTACTTTCCCAGCATTCCTGACCTACCATTGCACTTACAGAATGCTTCTCGGCAAACGTGTTATTATAAGTCACGTAGTTCTTCAACTGCCAGAAAGTATTGTTATTTTTCTGAATACTACTTTCATTAGCTTCTTTCCAGTTAGGCAAGTCTATAGCGTTATTATACACTTCTGCCTTACTGTAACCAATATCATAACCTAGTTCCGCATGCCATGTAATATTCTTGATGGGTGTCAATTCTGCGTAAATATTGCCTGAGAGTTTCTTGCGGTTCAACATATTATTGTGCTCCATAGCCTTGGCAATAGGATTATGAATGCTGTAGTTCTCACGGGCAAAAGAGGCATAGTTGCCATCAATATCATAAATAGGAGCCTCAGGCAAAGAAGTCAAAGCGAAACCGACAATACCTTCGGCACCATCAGCCAGCTTTATGTCATCATTAGAATCAGCAAATGTAGCACTCAAGCCCAACTTCAGCCATTTCTTCAACTGCGCATCTAAATTTACGCGCAACGACAAACGATTGAAATCAGAACCGATGATAGTACCTTCCTGATCCATATAACCGGCCGATACATAGTACTGGATTTTCTCCGTACCACCTTGTGCCGACACTTGATGTTGCTGTTGGAAAGCTGTTTGAAAAATGGCATCCTGCCAGTTGGTACCTACCCCCAACAGAGAAACATCACTATAATAAGGATCTTCTTTCACACCACCGAAGCCTGAAGCCACAAAATCATTATAATAACCTCCAAAGCCCCGGAGATTGAGCATATCCAAACGTTTGGTCTGACGACTTACAGCCATCATACCATCGTAAGAAAACTTAGCTTCACCGGCTCTACCTCTCTTAGTAGTTATCAGAACCACACCGTTCGCCCCTTGTGCACCATAGATAGCTGTAGCAGAAGCATCTTTCAGGATCTCCATACTTAAGATGTCAGCGGGATTAATGGTTGACAATGGGGAAATAGTGGACGTAGTACCATTGTCCAGAGCATCACCAAAGCCTAAAGAAGAGCCACTGGTACTTCCACCTTGCACGATCACACCGTCTATCACATAAAGTGGTTCGGCATTGGAATTAATGGTAGCCTGCCCACGTACACGGATAGAGGAAGCTGACCCCGGGGCACCCGAAGTCTGCACCGCCGTAACACCAGCGGCACGTCCCTGCAAAGATTGATCGAGGTTGGTAATAATCGAGCCTTTAATTTTATCTTCGCCCATAGATACCGACGCACCTGAAAGGTCACTCTTTTTCATTGTACCATAGCCTACAACGACCACTTCATCCAGAAGTTCAGAGTCTTCCTTCATTACTACATTCACAACTTTTTGTCCCGCCTTCAAGGTAATTTCCTGCTGCTTATATCCGATACAGGAAATTACCAGCACATCTTTACCGGTCGGAACACTCACACTAAATTTCCCATTTATGTCCGCTATAGAACCGGTACCGGTTCCTTTTACCAGGACATTGGCGCCAATCAGAGGGGAACCATCCGTACCGTCAGTAATTGTACCGGTAACTGTGGTCTGTTGGGCCATCACATGACAGCTCAGGAAGAGCGTCATCAGAAACAACATAAAGTTCTTCATACTATAATTATTAGATTTAATATGTCACAAATCTTTCACGACAAAGGTAGATAATACCAGTGGCGCAAACAAGTACAATTTTATCTGGAACTAATACTATATTTACAAAATAATAGTATCAGTTCCATACCCTTGCTTTAATGTCTGAATTGATTATATGATTCTATTTTTTCTGTAGTTCATCGCGTACTATCTGCCCCCATTCCTTCATATCCTGATCAACCCAATTGCCGTCAGAAGAAGCTGAGGGGAGAAGCATTGAGCAAGTCTCATTCTTATCCGAAACAGACCACGCTACCCAACTTATGGAACGTTGCTGCATCCAGTCCAGCCAGTTTTGCCACTCTTCTTTATTTACCGCACCGTCGCCACTGGCCTCCATACCGGCACATTCGGATATAAATACCGGAAGCCCTTTGCTCAAAGCATAGTCTGTACGGTCACGCAACCATTGTCCGTGAGTATTGGCATAAAAGTGAACAGTATACATTATATTATCATAACCGGTAATAGGATCATCTGCAGCCAGGTGAATATCCTGATCCCAATGCGGACAACCTACCAGAATAACAGCCTCCGGTTCTATGGCACGGATGGTTTTGATAATTTCAACAGAATAAGCCTTCACTTGTTCCCAACTATCTTCCACCGGTTCATTAAACACTTCATAAATCACATTAGGGACACCCTTATAACGGGTTGCCATTTGTGCAAAGAATTCCTTGGCTTCTTCCTGACGCAGATTATGGCTATGCCAGTCAATGATTGCATAAACATTATTTTCAATAGCCGCATCCACTACTGTCATGACACACTTAATGCCAAACTCCGGCTTGTACACATAGCAGGCACTATCCAAGTCCACTCCCATAGAAGCTCGAAGCACCTCCGCACCCCAGTCTCCAGAAAGATAAGCTACGGTAGAAGCATTATAGAAACGAGGCCAAAACTGATGCCACCCATAACTGACACCTTTCAGAACAACCGTATCGCCCTGTTCATTCATCAATTGCGTACCAGTCACACACAGACGGGGCAACTGCTTTGCAGCACCTTCCTGATATGCTTTTTTAGACGCACCCGCCCCACATCCAAACATTGCGGTAAGCAGACAAACGGCCAACAAACTTTTCCAGATATTCATCATATTATTTCAATTTTGCATTTTCTGTTTTTATAATCTCAACAGTAGTATCCGTTGCAAAAACAGAATTCAACCCCTGCTCTTCCTGAGCCGGATCTCCGGTGTAATCATCTCCCTTTTCCCAATAGATATGGTCGGGATTCTGTTCAGCAAAACCACCCCATGCCCAAAAGTTACATCCGGCAAAAAGTCCGCCGTTCTCCCGGTCCTGACGAATCAAATCAAATACATATTGATAATATTCATCACGAACTTCTGTCGAAGTACTTTTAGAAAAACGAAAACCGTCACGAGGGAAGCCAAATTCTTCAAGTACCACAGGCTTCTTATATTTCTGCGCAACCACCATGTGATCATTAATATATTTCTTCGTATTCTCCTTAGCTCGCGGAAGAAGTTCTTTCAAACTATCAGCTTTTACCCATCCCCAGTTATAAGGCCAGATATGGATATTCAGATAGTCAATATTCGGATCTGCATGCACTCTTTCATATAATGCAATGTCCCCCTCACATCCCGCAGCACCTTCACTTCCCGAAGAAACCATGTGATTGGAATCAAGTGACTTAATAAGAGCGGCAACATCTGCCATCCATTGAGCGAAAGGCTCCTTGTTTTCATCGGAAAAAGCGCGGGGCTCATTGCCTATCTGCCAGGACATAAGCGTTGGATCATCCACATATTTTATCTGATTATACCTATTTGTTCTTGTGACGATGTCTTTGACATAATTGGCAAACAACACCTTCGCGCTATCCGATTGCTGAAATTGTTTCACATACTCCATATAGGCAGGCCAACCGTCTATTGCAGGCACTACAGCCTTACCATGCCCCAACCATTGCAGATATACAGAATAACCACCACTCCACTCCCAGGAGTTATTCAAATAAAGTACGGCAGTCATATCCCGTTTGCGCAATTCATTCATGAAGTAATCCAATCCGGCTAAAATAGTATCATTATACACACCGGGAGCTACTTGCAGAGAAGGTTGTACACGGGTTTTCACACCATTTTCACCGTCCGCACCTACCAATACACGCAAATTATTAATACCGATACTTTTCAGAAAGTCCAATTCTTTATGCAGGCGTTCACGATCGCCTCCTTCACCTTCGGAACCAAGAATGGCACCGTACCAGAAATTAGTACCTACATAATAATAGGGTTTCCCATTACGGATGAATTGTCCGTTCGCATTCACATGAACGAATGAGTTTTCAACAGGTTTAGAAGTACATGCACCCAAAAAGGATAAAAGAAGAGTCAATAAGAATAAGTGTCTCATATTATCAGGTTTTAGTAACAATTTTATCATTTCCCTATTCCCATCTGTTTCCACAGCCATGCCAGCCATTCATCCCATTGTTCCTGATACCAATAATGACCTGTTTCAAGATATGGATGGAGTTCTTTGGGAGAAGTCACCGCATTATAAGCGGCATACATGGAAGTCGGCGGACAAACATCATCATTATATCCCCAACTGAACCAACCGGGTACTGCAAGACAACGGGCAAAGTTCGCCGTATCATAATAACGCACCACTTCCAGTTCTTTAGCATCGGGAGCACCATAATAATAGAAATAATGCGGCCAGCCACAAGCGCGTTTCTTCATAAAGGCTTCATGATCGCACAGTGCCGGATGAACGGCAGCAAAAAAAGTGACGCGCGGATCAAGGGCCGCCGTCATCACAGAAAGTGCGCCACCCTGGCTGGAACCTGTCACTCCAAGTGCCTGCCCGTTATATTGCGGCAATTCACAGATGAAATCAACCGCACGCAAAGCACCAATAATCACCCGGTGATAATAAAAATTCCTCAAATCATTCCGGCAGAAAGTCCAATAACCATTCAATGCACCATTCATCAGGTTATCATAAAAAGATTGCTCCATAGTAACGGGAATACCGTGGATGCCAACTTCCAATGTGATTGCACCTTGTTCCGCTGTATACACATCTCCGGCATACGGACGTATACCTGCACCGGGCACACGCAACAGAGCCGGATACTTACCTTCTTTTTTCGGCACACAAAGGACACCGTAGAAACGGGAACCCCAACGATCTGTTTGAAAGCTTACATGATAGACATTGACTGTTGCAGTGCATCGTTCGGAAAGCAGAGTCATCAAGGGTTGAAGCGATGTCCGGCGGGCACCTTCCAGCTCTTTCACCCAAAATTCACGAAAGTCCGCGGGACACTCCGTAATAGGCTGCAATTGTTCGGGAGCATAAGCAGCTGTCGCCAGTCCTTCGTACTTACGGTCACCTACGTGTGCCGTCACTTTGCAACGCAGGAATCCGGGTGTCTTCATCGTACCTTGCAACTTTAACTCACCATTCTTCAGCAATACACCTTTCTTGACTTCAGTAGGATACATCTCCGGCCCCAGCTCATAATCCACCGTCACGTTCTGTAAAAGATTCTGAGCTTTCAGCACCCGCACGGTAAATGTACATTTGTCATTCAAACGATAATTCCAATCGGTATGATCAGGAGAAACCATTACACGGATTTCATTACCGCGTATCTGCGCTGTTGCAGCAAGCATACACAACAGGCATCCAAAAAGAAGTGATATTTTTCTCATGGTAGAAAATTAAGATTTGTTCGTTGTTGCAAATGTACGTGGTTTCGAAGAAGAATAATGATACAATATTATCATATCACAATCTTCTTCTTTCTATAGTTTTCCCTGAATTCCTTTGGTGAACAATCTTTTTTACGTTTAAACATCCGGTTGAAATTGGACAGATTATTAAAACCGCAATCATAGCAGATTTCAGCAATGGTATGCGCCGAGTCCACCAGCAAGCGCGTAGCAAACCCCAGGCGAATATCTATTATATAGTCGGAAAGCGTCTTCCCTGTACGCAGCCGGAAGAAACGGCTGAACGAAACCGGTGTCATACCCACCATATCCGCCAGAGTATTCAAACGGATGTCTTCCTGATAATGATCGGCAATATATTTCTGTACCTTCTGCACCCGGCGGCTGTCAGAGAACGTCTCGATCTTAGCAAAGGAAGAACTGGACAGCACCTTTGCATCATCATACAAAGACAATTCATAAAGAATGCGCAGAAAATGCATCACCGCATAGAATCCCTGTTCTTCGGAAGCCAGTTTATCCAGCCAGTTATACACCTTCATGATGGCTTGCATGGGGAAACTAATGCCGCATTGCGCCTTTTCCAACATACGCCGGATGCTGTCGAACTGATTCTTATTCATGAAGTTCTTGAAAAACAGGTCGGATGAGAACTGAATCGTGATTTCCCGTATCTCCTTCGAAGTACACTCGTGTTGCTCCCACACATGCTCCAGCTCTTTGCCGGTAATCAGTACCAGATCATAGTCACTGATCACCTCGGCAGAGTCTCCCACTACCCGGCGGACACCGGCTGCATGTTCCGTAAAGTTCAATTCGAATTCGGCATGACAGTGGATCTGTCTCTTATACACATCTGACGCTGCCGACGACTAGTCGAGTGTAGAT
>ENA-OYWO01000917-OYWO01000917.1-human-gut-metagenome-genome-assembly--contig:-NODE-917-length-15216-cov-7.375437_pt1 | contig 15216 bp, 13 predicted proteins | sample MGYA00244170_ERZ653397 | MGnify/ENA primary metagenome ERZ653397 (study PRJEB26926, sample SAMN06164906) | human gut metagenome | biome: ENVO:00009003; feature: ENVO:2100002; material: ENVO:00002003...
GTTCTTCATCGGGGACAGCGGACGCCGGAAGTATAACCGCTTCTGCGTCCGCTGCGTCCATAGCTGCAAGCAGAGTTTCCGTGCCGATCTCATCGCCTGTCCGCACTTCTCCCGCAAGGCATCGCAGTGTAGACAGTTAGGGGTCGAAAACGCCTGTGATTGCAAGCCTCAGAGCGGCGCAAACTGACTGCGCTATGTGATTATATTCCCCGCACACTTCCAGCAATAGAGCGAGAATAAGTGTCAATTCCGGCACTTATTCAAATGCCCATAAAATGAACGAAGAGCCTCTGTCGATGCCCGGTTTGGGTATCGGCAGAGGCTCTTTTTTTGTATCTTTTCTGTAAATACCGTCGAAAATCACACGTTAATCCATAGTGTCGCTATTAGCGTTTCTGTATAACTATGCCTCTAACCCATATAATTATCATGAGCGTTATAGAAAAGGTGTAGGTACCCGCTATGATTGACAAACGAATAGGTAAACGAGTAAAACAATGCCGGGAACGCCTCGGAATCTCGCAAGAAGAGCTTGCGGAAAAGACCGGGCTGACTGCAAATTATATTTCTACGGTTGAACGTGGTATGTCGTTTCCTCGCTGTGAGAAATTGATCATTCTTCTCAATGGGCTTGAGGTTTCGGCAGACGCGATTTTCTGTGATGTCCTAGAGCATTCGACAAGCTATAAATCGTCTGAACTCTCAGAGAAACTTGCTTCGTTGTCTCCGCAAGCGCAGAAGCGCATTTTGCAGATGGTTGAGCTGATGATCCAGCAGGAAACGGCAGATAATGGCTGAATCCGTCATGGGCTGTGTGATTTTTTCACGCAGCCTTTTTTCTTCCCTTATTTCGACAGAATATTTCATATCTCCGTGCTATACTATGTATTAGAGACATAGAAACAGTCTCTAATACATAGTCAGGAGATGAAAAAGAAAATGAAGACCTGTGCTTTTACCGGGCATCGTCCGCAAAACCTCCCGTTTGGTTTCAATGAGGAAGACGAACGCTGCATAGACCTCAAAAAAACTCTCAGGGAGCAAATCATCAATCTCATCGAAAATGAAGGCGTCACGCACTTTATATCCGGAATGGCAATCGGTGTAGATATGTATGCCGCTGAGATTGTGCTGGGTCTAAAAGCATCCTATCCGGGAATTACACTTGAAAGCGCCATCCCATGCGAAAGCCAAGCCGCAAAGTGGTCGGAAGCTCTAAGAGATCGGTACTTCGACATTGCTTCCAAGTGCGATAAGGAAACACTGATTCAAACCCATTACACGCCCGACTGCATGGACAAGCGCAACCGTTATATGGTTGATCATGCTGATTACATCATTGCAGTATGGGACGGCAAGCCCAGCGGTACAGGTAAGACAGTTATGTACGCCCAAAGCAAGGGGAAGGTAATCATCAAAGTCAATCCGGCAACACTCACAGTTGACCGGTTGTAAACGCCCCAAAAAACGCCTCCGCAATTCAATCCTTGCTTAAATCGCAAAAATCTTTTCTAAAATACAAACGCAGTACACGATTCCGCGATTTTGGAATCCGTGTACTGCGTTCATTTTTTTGTGCAGCTTTTCACGGCTCAAGAAGAAGTCACTCTGTTTCGGAAAGTCGAATAGTGTCTCTTGTGAACAGTGCATCGAGTCAATGAATTTGAATCGCTGGAAACGGTTATTCGTTTCCGCTGTACTGTAAAGCCGAATTAGAACTGTATAAGCTTACAGGAGATCATTCAGTAAATTCATGCACTTGACCTTCTGTTGGAGGTTTGCACTTCCATAGACATTCAGCGTAAAGGACACATTTTTATGACCGAGGATTTCAGAGAGCGACTTAATATCAAACTCCGGTATCTCAATCGCCCGGACTGCAAATGTGTGTCGGATCTCATGGAATTTCACCTTTTCCAATCCGTTTCGTTTCTGAAAACGGATGAAGAACTGTCGATAAGTACGAGGCTCTGTCGGCTTTGTTTTGCCGGTCAAGAAGTAGTGGTTAGGATTATCCGTGTAGAACTTCTTGATAATGTTCATCAGTAGAGACGGAACAGGGATCGTCCTTGCAGAAGTTTTCGTTTTGGGCGGTCCGATGTGAAGATAGGACTCGCCCTTCTTTTTGTCATAGATGCGCTGGACAGTCTTATTGATGCTGATGGTCTTATCCGTCAAAGAAATGTCCTTCATCTGCAATCCACAGAGTTCTCCAATGCGCACTCCGGTAAAGAGCGCAATGAGAATGCCAGCAGTCTTCCTGTTCAAGTTCATGTAGATACACTGAATCAGAGCTTGCTCCTGATCCTTTGAAAGAGAAACTACCTTCTTAATGCCAAGTTCCTTCGGGTACTCAATGAGATCCCAGTTCAGCAGTGGAATCGCCCTTTCCTTGTACGCAAATTCCATTGAAAGTCTGAGAACGAGGATCACATCTCGGATGGTCTTTACAGTTAGCCCCCCGGTCTTGTCCAACCTCCCGGCATCATGGAGATACGAAATGTAGCTCTGAATGTCCGTTTCGGTGATGCTGCCGATCTTACGCTTGCCGAAGTATGGAATAAGATGATTTTCGGCAATCAGCGTAAAGCTGGCATGGGTTGACGGCGTGATCATTGGCTGCTTTTGATTTAGCCAAGTGTTCACAAGCGTCTTGAATTGTGTATTGTTAGTCATATTGACCACCTCCACGAACATTATCCGTTGGAGGGATAATCAGGGCAGTATATTCCTCAAGTAACGGTCTTGAGAAGCGTCCGAAACTCCGGTTTCCGGGCTTCGATGAGCCATACAAACAATGCCGCATTGGTGACATCTATGCAGAGCGAAGTCAGCGTGGCGCATCCGACATGGAATTACTGTCTGTTACAATGAACGATGGGGTCAAGCCTCGTTCTGAGATTGAAGGAAAGGACAATTCCAGCGAGGACAAAAGCAATTATAAGATCGTCCGCAAGGGTGATATGGTCTACAATTCCATGCGAATGTGGCAAGGCGCAAACGGTATTTCTCCGTGCGACGGTATTGTCAGTCCAGCATATACCGTTCTTATGCCAAAACAAGAGATCAACAATGGATATTTTGCAGCACTCTTCAAAAGTGTGACATTGATCAATGAGTTCAGAAAGAACTCCCAAGGTATGACATCGGACACATGGAATTTGAAATACCCTCAGATAGAAACGATAAAGGTACAGATTCCATCTGTTTCTGAGCAGGACAAAGTATCAGAACTGTTCAGTGTCCTTGATGAAAGAATAGCTACTCAAGCTCAGTTAGTTGAATCCCTCAAGAAGTATAAAAGAGGTCTGCTTTCTGCCGTGTTCTCGCAAAATGTGTCCATGTTTTCAACTGCTGATTTTTATGCTTTTTCTGAATTGGCAGTGCGTAGAAGCGAGAAATACGATCCAAAATGCAATGCTCATGCCGTCTGTATCGAACTTGAGCATATTGAGCAGGAAACAGGACGCATCATCGGATCAACCTGTGCCGACTATCAAAACAGCATAAAAACAGTTTGCAAGCCCGGAGATGTAATGTTTGGCAAACTCCGCCCATATTTGAGAAAGTACGCATTCGTCCAGAAGGAGTGCGTTTGTTCATCAGAAATATGGTCGTTGATTCCAACCGACATCGTGATCCCGAAATATCTTTTCTATCTGATTCAATCAGAGGCGTTCATGAAAGCAGCTAATGTAAGTTCTGGAACGAAAATGCCTCGTGCTGAGTGGTCAACAATCGCAAAAAGCGGTTATCCGATCCCGTCAAAGGATGACCAGCAAGCGACGGTTGACATTCTTGAAACCACAGATCGTATTATAGTATCTCATGTAGCGTCTTATGATCGCCTTATCGAGTACAAAAAAGGATTACTCCAACGCTTATTTATATAAATAATTTCTGCAATAGTGCTTTGCGCAGCTCGTACAGCAGCCTAAGTTCTGCGTTGCTCTGATCTATCCGGTCTGAAATTGCAGCTAAAATTGCTATGATTGTCTTTTGGGAGAACGAATCTGGATAAGTTATTTCAATCTTGGATATTTCAGCCGCTTGAACATGAACAATGGACTTTCCTTGAGCTATACGAGCAATTCTATCATTAACCACATGATTTAAGATGTAACTCATAATTCGTCCATCTACTTGAGTGCAACGATAGATGTTGAGATCACCGGCAAGAATAATGTCCGGGAGCATTACGCAAGAGGCTGTGGATATTTCCTCCGGTGTTTCGCCAGAGGTGGGAATTATAACATCGCCAATTTGACTGTAATACTGTTTATCCACCGATGCCTGTGTTTTACGAACAACATTCGATATGACCTCGCTATATGTTGTATAAAGCTCTCCATACAAGATAAACGGAGTACCCTCTAAAGAAATATCTGCCTTAGATAAAGGTGCGCCTTTTATGAATGTACCGATGTCACCGATTCTTGATGTTGTCCACTTAACATTCTTGATGCTGCAATGTTTTGGGGATAAGAGTATACGAACGACACCTCTTTTATACTTCTGATCAAGCAAGCAGAATGGAGCTATATGACCGACAAAATCCCTTGCAGTAGCGGAATATCTCTGCTACTGCAAGGGATTTACCTTTGCTACAAGCCTCTATTTGATTGCTGAAATAGCCCTCAAGTAACGGTCTTGAGAAGCGTCCGAAACTCCGGTTTCCGGGCTTCGATGAGCCGTGGAAAGAAACGGCACTTTCAAGTGTCCTTACGGAAAGAAACGAATACGCTGAAAAGGACGGAACATACGAACACGCTACATTGTCGAAAGAAGGCATTTACGGAAAGACTGCCCGTTATGATCGAGATTTCCTTGTTTCAACTGAAAATAAGAAATACAAGGTTACACATTTGGGAGATTTGTGTTACAACCCAGCAAATTTGAAGTTTGGGGTAATTTGCTTAAATACATATGGAGATGCTATTTTTTCTCCAATCTATGTTACATTTGAAATTGACGCTTCCTCTGATCCTGATTTTATCGGTGCGTATCTCACACGATGGGACTTTATCAACAGGGCTTTGAAGTATCAGCAAGGAACAGTTTATGAAAGAATGGCTGTTTCTCCTGAAGATTTTGTTTCGATAAAGTGCTGTTTCCCTCAAAAGGCTGAACAAACACGCCTCGCTGAGTTCATAACCTTATTGGACAATCGTATAGCTGCACAGGGGAAATATGTTGAATCCCTCAAGAAGTATAAAAGAGGATTATCCAACTCCCTTTTTGACCGTCTATCAGCAGGAAGTGAAAGTCGGCTCTGCATCTTTGGCGATATGATGACTATTTTGCAAAACAACACTTTTTCCAGAGACAATCTGTCTGTTGGTGACAATGGAGTTAGAAATATTCACTACGGTGATGTCCTGATTAAATATGGTGCAGTTCTTGATCTTCATAGTGAAAATGTACCTGTTATAAACGCCGAACAGGATATTTCCAAGTTTTCTGCTTTAAGCTACTTGCGGAATGGCGATGTGGTTTTCGCTGATACAGCAGAGGATTACACCGTAGGAAAATCCACCGAAATTATAGGAGCAGAGAATATTGCTGCTCTGTCCGGACTGCACACTATTCCATGCCGTCCTCAAGATTCTTTCGTTCCGATGTATCTTGGTTACTACTTCAACTCTGATTACTTCAAGAAGCAGCTTTACCCGATGATTCAAGGAACAAAGGTTTCTTCTATCAGTAAGAGCGAAATTATAAAAACAAAAATAATCGTTCCATGTCTGCAAGAGCAGGCTCGTATTGCTTCTATCATGTCGGCGTTGGATGATCGTATTGATGCAGCAAAGCATACAACAAAAGACCTTATAGATCTTAGAAGCGGCTTGTTGCAACAACTTTTTATATGAAGAGCTGTTGCAGTAGTCCAGAACGAAGATTCTCGATAGCTTGTAAGCACCTTTGGGCAGCTTCATATTTCTTTTGAATGTTTGAGAGATAATCAACAACAGCAAGCTGTTCGTTAGGACCGCTTGGTAGAGTATGAACTGTGTTGAAAAATCCGTCCGTCGGGACATTTAGCAAGCCGTGATTTCTTGCTCCTTCTGCGCAAATATTGTTTATGCCTTTATACCATTGCGATGACTCAAAATACCACTTTGCAAGATCACTATTAACCACCTCTTCTTTGATAGCAAAGCAGAGATAAAGCGTAGATACTGCGCCCATCGGGTATAATTCGAGCCTCTTAATTGAGCCGAAGGGATATTCATTGGATGTGCTGCGATTATAGGCAAATTCGCCTTTCTGCAAAAGATAGTAACCACTCATATCTGTACTTGCTACCATTTTTGAAAAAAAGTCCCTTTGGTCTATAAGTCCATATTGGGCTGAAATGGTTAGAGGAATATCCGTTTGATTGCCATTTTTTCGGGTAACTCTTGTAGCAAAGTCGGATAGCTTGTATTGCTTCCAAGGTTTTTGCAATTCCGTTGGGACAAGGCGAAGTTTTTGAGAGAAAACAGCCTCAAATACACCTCTTTTATACTTCTTGAGGGCTTCGATCAAATCACGCTGCTTTGCGATTCTTTCATTGAGAGCAGCAAATAGGTTGGAAATCTTCTCTTGCTCAGTTGGCTCACAATATGGTATTCCGAGCCACTTAAATGCTTCGTAGCTTATCTGCCGTCCGTCTCTGATGCCTTCAACAGACTTTGAAAGATTGTGGTTGATAAACTCATCTGTATGAAAATATGCGTCATAGAATAGGCTTGAATGGGGACGCTTGCAGCGTAAGATGGTGTATGCTGGACTGACTATTCCAGCTTCATTTGCCATTTCCAGCCCACCTTCAAAAGAGCGCAGATGAATAATAAAGTCTCCTTGTTCAACCTTCTTATAGTTAGATAAAGACGCATCATCATAGTGGATGTTACGACCAGCTTGCTCTCTCGGAAGTGTACCTTTTCCTTGAATGATTGTCAGCACAGTTTCATCCGGGTGATTCTTGTCAGTGATATTCTGAAAAAGTTCTTCTGCCTTGAACACTTTCCACGGCTTATCGAAGCCCGGAAACCGGAGTTTCGGACGCTTCTCAAGACCGTTACTTGAGGATACATTTGCCATAATTATTTGCCCTCCACATCAAAGGGGAAATCAAGTCCCAGCTCATCGAAAAACGGTTTCAGTTGTGCGTCGATGCCTTTGATCTCAGCCTGAATATTGCGGATTTCTGCTGCAACAGCATTGAGGTCGATTTCCTCTTCCGGCTCAAAGGTATCAACATAGCGAGGAATGTTCAGATTGAATCCGTTCTCTTCAATCTCCTGCATAGTGGCAACATGGGCGTACTTATCGACATCCACACGATGCTCGTAGGTTTCGACGATCTTATCAATGTCGCACTCACGGAGGATATTCTGATTCTTTCCGGCTTCAAAGTCGTTGGACGCATCAATGAAGAGAATGTTATCCGAGTTGCCGTTACGCTCCCGCTTGAGGACAAGAACACATACCGGAATGCCCGTGCCAAAGAAGAGGTTGGCAGGAAGACCGATAACAGCGTCCAGCACATTCAACTTTTGGATCAGATGCTTACGGATCACTTCTTCGGCTGCACCACGGAACAGAACACCGTGAGGCAGCAGGACAACGGCTCGTCCGTCTTCGTCCATGTGGTAAACCATGTGCTGCACAAAAGCAAAGTCAGCCTTGCTCTTAGGAGCAAGTTTGCCGTATTCATTGAAACGCTCGTCCTCCATAAAGTGCATATCAGCAGACCAATTTGCAGAATACGGAGGATTTGCAACCTGAACACGGAACTTCATGTCTCCGAAGTAGTCATGCTCAAGCGTATCGCCATTGTAGATATTGAAGTTACGGTACGGGATGCCGCGAAGGATCATGTTCATTCGGGCAAGGTTATAAGTGGTCGAGGTCAATTCCTGACCGTAGTAATTACGCACATTTGCATAGTTCTTGAGGCGAAGCAGCAGAGAGCCGGAACCGCAAGTTGGATCGGCTGCGTCCTTAACATCGGTCAAGCCAAGACAAGCAAGGCGGCACAGCAGCTCGGCAGGACCCGAAGGCGTATAGAACTCACCGGCTTTCTTACCGGCTGTGGCAGCGAACTGACCGATCAGATACTCGTAGGCATTACCCAACACATCAATCTTCGTGTCATCCACGCTGAAATTGATCTCGTCCAGAGAAGCAATGATTTTCGCCATGACAGCACTTCTATCTTTAACGGTATGCCCCAGCTTCGTAGAATCAAGCTGCATATCGGAGAACAATCCGTCAAAGTCTTCCTGCGAATCGTTGCCGATAGTGGATTCCATCAGAGCGTTGATTGCTTTCTGCAAGAACTCAATGTCGAAGGAACGGTTCTCAACCATCTTGACCATCTTGCGGAACAAATACTCCGGTTCGATGATGTAGCCGAGGTCACGCAGAGCTTCTTCTACGATGGCAGCCTTGTATTCTTCGTCATTCCAAGCATCCTCGTAGCTGATATTATCGTCTTTGAGAAGATTAACCATGTACTTCTCAGTCTTGTCGGAGAGGTAGTAATAGAAGATCATGCCCAAGATATAGTTCTTGAACTCGTATGCCTCCATGTTACCTCTCAGGGCATTTGCCATCGCCCATAGTTTGTTGCAAAGCTCTTTCTGGTGAGCCTGAATAGAATTATCCATTGTTCTCTCTCCTTATTGGTATTTCTCGGCGTGCTGCCGGATAAATTCGACGATCCGGTTGACCAAAGACCTCTTCTTGAGCAGCGGCATGGGCTTCTCAATACGGTCACGGATGTTTCCTGCATCCATTGTGCCGGAGAACTCATACTCAGAAATGATGTCCGTCAGCATGGAGGAATCAATATCCTCAGTCTTTGCGAAAGCAACGATTTCTTCTCGTTTCGCTTCATTTTCAAAGTCGTTGTATGCAGCATCAATCTCGTCCGCACTTTCAAGTCCAACAACGACACGATCCAAGAACGCTTGAAGAATTTCAACTTTGCGAAGCAACTGCGGATTATCCGTTCTGCTCAATTCTTCCTTGATGTGCTTGATGTCGTAGTCCTTCTGCTTCTTGTCATCAAAATGGATGTTGCGGATCAAGTTCATGATATAGGCAACATTGATACGGTCACTCTCCATGATCTCAATGCAGAAGTCCACATCATTCAGGACAGATACGACTTCTCGATCAGTTTTTTGCCGGGAGTAAAGCATCAGATACTTGCTCTTGTAGTCCTGATACTCCTGCTCGGACATGATGAGCGCATCCTGATCAAAGCTGAACTCAATGAATGTCTGCAAGGATTGGAGGTATTTTGTCAGCTCACGGAAAGTGATGACAAACTTCTTTTGGTCATCTTCGCTCTGCATGGTATCGACGGACTCAGGGTAGAGTGCCACTTCCTTGAGCTTCATAACCATTTCATTGAACTTCTCAACAAAATACTGATAGCCCGGAACGACAATGCCGGAGGTGTCCTGGCTCTTGGAGAAGAGCGTCAGCGCATCATCTGTCCGTTTCTTGAGGTTGCGGTAGCAAATGATGATACCAAACGGTTTGGTTTCTTTCTCGACACGGTTCGTGCGAGAATAGGCTTGCAGCAGATCATGATACTTCAAATCCTTGTCCACATACAGCACGGAGAGCTGCTTGCTGTCAAAGCCGGTCAGGAACATATTTACGACAATGAGAATGTCCAGAGACTTCGTTTTCTTGCCTTTGACACGATCTGAAATATCCTTGTGATACGCAGAGAAGGTGTCGGTAGAGAAATTCGTGCCGTACATCTCATTATAATCCTTGATGATACGCTCCAAGGCATCCCGGCTATGCTCGTCCTTGCCCTCGGCATCTTCGTTCTGTCCATAGGAGAAGATACCGCTGATGTTCAGATCGTGTTTGATCTTCTTGAAGATGTCGTAATATTTGACAAGAGCTTCAATGGAGGAAACAGCAAATATAGCCGTGTACTGACCATTTCTCGTTTTGGCTTTGTGGTTCTGGACAATGTGGTTTGCAATGAGGGACATTCTCTCATCCGACATATAGAGTTCGCCAACATCAATCGCGTCAGCCAAAGTCGGATCGTCCCAGTCAAAATCGCCTTCCATCGTCTTTATGTACTCAATATGGAAACCGAGGACATTGTTATCGAAGATAGCATCCTTGATCAGATAATTATGCAAACATTCCCCAAACAGCATTTCGGTGGTCTGTGTGATCTTGCCCTCCGTCTTTCCGTTCACTTCAAAACGGGGCGTACCGGTAAAGCCAAAGAACTGCGCTTTCTTGAAATGCCGAACAATATCCTTGTGCATATCTCCGAACTGGCTGCGGTGGCATTCGTCAATGATGAAGACAACCTTTTCGTCACGGTATGCGTCCATTACCTTTTCGTATTGAGGACGCTTAACGGCATTTGCCATCTTCTGCATCGTCGTGACAATGAGCTGCCGGTTCTTATCCTTCATTTGCCGCACAAGAATGTCTGTGCGATCTGTGACATCAACAGAGCCAGCCTCAAACTTGTTAAACTCTTCGGTGGTCTGAGAGTCCAAGTCCTTACGGTCAACAAGGAAGATAACCTTCTTGATGTTCGGATTGGCTGCGAGGATTTGAGCTGTCTTAAAGGATGTCAGCGTCTTTCCTGCACCGGTGGTATGCCAGATATAGGCGTTGCGATTTGTGAGCGTAGCCTGCCTTATAAGGGCTTCTACGGCATACACCTGATAGGGGCGCATAACCATCAGAATCTTATCCGTATCGTTCAGGATGGTATAGCGTGTCAGCATCTTGATGATGTGATCCCTTGCCAGAAAAGAGATTGAGAAGTCCTTCAGGTTGGTAATACGGATGTTGTTGAAATCCGTCCAGAAGAAGGCGAGGCTATACATCAAGTCCCTGTCGGAGTTGGCAAAGTATTTGGTATCAACGCCGTTGGAGACAATGAAAAGCTGAATGAAGTGATATAGTCCGTTATAGGAGTGCTTCTTATAGCGCATGACCTGATTGACTGCTTCTCGAATGTCAATCCCCCTGCGCTTTAACTCGACCTGAATCAAAGGCAAGCCATTCACAAGAATCGTTACATCATAGCGGTTGACATACTTGCCTACAACCGTTGTCTGATGTGTAACTTGGAAGATATTCTTGGTGTGATCCTGATCGAAGAAGGAAAGGTAAACCTTCGTCCCGTCCTCACGCTCAAGGACAAACTTGTCTCTCAGAATTTTTGCGCTCTGGAACACGGACTTTCCAAGCATGAGGTTAAAGATACGCTCCCACTCTTTATCGGTGATAGGCGTATCAAGTTTGGGCGCATTGAAGGCTTCAAACTGAACTTTGAAGTTCTCCACCAATGCGTCATAATCAGGAATATCGACTGTGCTGTATTCCTGCTTGTTTAGCTGCTCTATGAATTGTTGCTCAAGAGCCGCTTCGCTCTGGTATGCCATATCTTCATCTCCAATACTTGAGGATCATTTTTGGTTGCCAACCGATCCTCATTTTATTCTATCACGGCTACTGTCCGATATAACGGACTCATTTTCGTCTTATTTCCAATGTCACATCGCCATTATCCGCAATGGACATTTGCATCGTTTTCAAATACTTGTCCACAAACTGTTTCTGTTCCGAAGAACTCATTTCAATTCGAGTCGCTCTTAACGCCTCTGTGAACATCTCGTAGATATTCAGCCGCACCGCCTGATCTATGTAATGATACATCTCTTTGAACAGTGCGCCGATCTTAATATCCTCTGCATTGCCGGAGTAGAAGTCATCAATGTAGCAATAGAATATACCGGCATTGACAAGTGCGTTCTTCAAATCCGGTCCGCAGTTTTCGCGCTCTATCATGACAAGGAACCGAGCCTCCGGTAAAGAAGAAATCAGTCCCCAATAGTCGGAGTCGCTGGACACCAAAATAAAGGAATCCACATTATTTTTGTAATGCTCCTGACAAGTTCGGGCAATCAGCATCACATCGACCAGAGACTTGTTCTGCTTCACCCGTTCGGTCATCATGTGTTCGACCGGGATGTGGGTAAAACTATCCAGAATACGCCAAGCAGATGCACTATGCACATCATCAAACAGGATGATGGATGTTATCTTCTGTGTGTACTGATAGTCAAGATTCTTGAGCGTAGCGCAGAGCTTGTACGGATCAGAGTTTTCACAATCTACCACTACGACAACCTTTTCGCTGCTACCAATAAACTCGTAGATGCTTCCTTTAATGTAACTTCCAGCATCAGAAACTTTACTGTACTCTGTAAAGTAGTCACCGTTCATTTGATAAAGCAGCGTCACGAATTTTTTATCGTTATAGAGCAGATTACCGACATCCTCCGGTTCCCAGTTTATATACATCTGGTAAGGATAAAAGAGCAAGTGAGCGTAATAAATATCTGCTGCTGCTTTTGTCCCTTCCTCTTTCAAGCCATCTGGCATGAGAAAGAGGCTTTTTACATACAGCCAATTCAGCCAAAGAGGAAATAGCTTCTTGCAATTATTGATCCGATCAGAAATCAGCTTGTTTATCTCAACGATATGCTGACTTAGCTTCGTGCTGGACTTCTTTATAAAACTAATGCCATCCGCATTTAGTTGTTGAAGGCTATCCTGCGGCACATATTCCGGCATACTGCTGATTGAGAGATAACTAAACTTCATGCGCTCGTTGATATGCTTGAAGTTTCTTTCAATCGCTGTCCTTATGATACACAAATGACGGATTATCCGTGCCGTTTTGTCTGCATCAAGTTTTTCGTATATTTCTATCTTGGGCGCTTCATGCTCATTATCAAAAATGCGTTTCGGAACACCAATCAAATATGCAACCTTAGAAACAATTTCATAGGTGCTGTCTTTGTAGGTGACTCGATCATCTGTGGGAAATGCCTCCGCTTCAACGAGAACATTTTTCTCAGTCACAGCATTCTCAAGGACATCCATATATGCTCCTTTCGCTGAGGTGTTTTTCTCTACCTATAACAAAATAGCCGCACGAAGACTCGGACCTATTTCTTGCCCGTTCGCACAGCTTCACATATATCTCCAATGTCACAATTCAAATAGTCGCAAATGCGCAACAGAACAGAGAGGGCTACATCCTCGTTCTTATTGAGCTTACTCATCGTGCCGGGAGACAGCTCTATATCCTTGCGTAAAGTTGATTTTGGAATCTCTCTTTCAATGAGCATTACCCATAATTTCTTATAGCTTATCTTCATAAAAGCACCTCTCTCAAACGCTTATAGTGAGACTCATTATATTATACACCAAGCGCTTCAAATTTTCAATACGATGCTCCAAAAATTCAAAATATATTTCAATTTCATGGAGTGAATTACGGGGAAGAACGCCTGAGCCGATTTATTCATACGGCTCAGGCTTTGGTGGTTATTCCAACTCGCTGCTTTTTGCTTTTTCATATTCCTGTGAAAGCGTCGGACTGAGAAAATCATCCACGTTTGCTTTCAAGGTGTCGATCATCCGAGCTTCTTTTTTGAGCTTCGCACGTTCGTCATAGAGCCGCTGTTGCTCGTCAAGAAGTCTCTGCTGTTCCGCTTGGAGCGCCTTCAAGCTCGGCAGCTTTTCATCGCCTTGCATGGCAAGCAATGTACTCCGTGCCGCCTCAAAAATCACAAGCTCGGCTTCGTGCTTTGCCTTGAAACTCGGCTTGTCTTTCGCTCTCTGAAAGGCATCATACACGGGCTTGAGGCGCTGGTAGTTGGAGATGTTCTTGATAAGCGGCTGGACTTCCCGCAGTCGCGCTTCAACGCCTTTCAGTTCCTTACCGGTGCGGTCATAGGAGCTGTGAATATCCTCGACCTTCTTCTCAAGATCGGCGTATTGGAGCAAGTTGTTTTCCGTGAGATAGTTGAGTGTCCGCGCCGCTTCCTTGAGGATCGTGAGCTTTGCTTTATGCTCATAGCCCTTGCTGTCGATGAGCCTGATCCGCTCCTGAATATCTCCGATGAGAGAGATGCCCTTCGGCGTGGTCTGTCTCTGACTTCTTCGGGGCGTCCGTCCGGCAATCCGCTCCTTGATGCGTTCCTCGGTGTAGTTCTCTCCGATGGTTTTAGACCGGGTAAACCGCTCCTGACCTTCAGCGCGGAAGGAGATGTATTTGCCGGTCTTGATTTCATAACCGGCTTCCTGCATGAGCCGCAGAAAATCATCGTAATCCTTCGCTGTGATGACGAGTCGGTCAATGGTCTGCTTGAGCTTTTGCTTCCAGCTCGTGCCGCGTTTGGCTTCGGTGTACTCCTTGTAGCCCATGCCCTTGTTCTGAGAGGGAGGGATAACAGAGAGACCGTTTTCCTTACAGAGCCGGTCGCTGACCTCACGCATATCATAGTAAATCCGCTTGTAGCTCTTGTATGCGTGGTAGTCCACAAAGTCAACCGCATTGAAAATCAGATGGTTATGAACATGGTCTTTGTCAATGTGAGTGGTCAGCACATACTCATATTTTCCTCCGAGGATTTCATCTGCAAACTGCTTGCCGATCTCGTGGGCAAGCTCCGGTGTGACCTCTCCAATTTCAAAGGACTGGATCACATGACGGGCTATGATCCTGACCGGATTCATCCCTTTTTGCTCAGCTATTTTCCGCGTCCATTCAAATTCCCGCGCTGCGGTCTCGCTGGCACAGCCGTAGGACGAGACCAGCAGCTTCTCGTCGGTCTTTTCGGGATTCAGAATGTACGCGATTGCCTTGCTCAAAGTTCCTCGGATTGCTTTGATTTTAGTAACTGCCATACCGCGTCCATCTTTTCTTTCAGCTCGTCAATATCGTCCTGATAGAATCGTCCCGTCGAGTTGATCCTGCGGCAGACGGTATTGATGTTCACACCGATCTTGTTGATTTCGGCGGCGAGCTTTTTCTGCTCCGTGTAGTCCACAACGATGATGTAGCCGTCGATCAGCATCTTCCTTGCATACGCACCGAAGTTCTCCGTGCCGATCATCTCCATCTTCTTTGCAATCGTCCGTTCTTCCTGTGGTGTCAGCCAAATCTTCTTCTGAATGTCTCGTGTTCTTCGTACCATGCTGCGCCCTCCGTCGTAAAGATTAGAAGGGTTTGGGACTATCCCAACAAGCAAAAATCTGATGTTAAGGGCAGGGTCTCCTTAACTGATTTTTCTCCGGTGGGTACTCACCGGATTTGCTTGCTAATCTCCCAAAATCGTATTCCCCGAAGATTCCTCCGTGAAATGTCCC
>ENA-OYWO01000925-OYWO01000925.1-human-gut-metagenome-genome-assembly--contig:-NODE-925-length-15091-cov-4.159218_pt1 | contig 15091 bp, 10 predicted proteins | sample MGYA00244170_ERZ653397 | MGnify/ENA primary metagenome ERZ653397 (study PRJEB26926, sample SAMN06164906) | human gut metagenome | biome: ENVO:00009003; feature: ENVO:2100002; material: ENVO:00002003...
CACTCGACTAGTCGTCGGCAGCGTCAGATGTGTATAAGAGACAGGCGTTAGCTCGTTCAACAATCAACTCCGCAGCGGTATGCCCATGTACGGCATAGTGCATTTTGTTCTGTACCTTCTTGAAGAAAAGACGTGTTGTCGGAGCATCCTTATTATAGTCTATTGCCGTAGCATAGATGTCGGTCAGTTTCTGATAAAAACGACGCTCACTCAGCCTTATCTCCCTTATTTCGGCCAACAAATGCTCAAAGTAATCCACACCTAAGAAAGCCCCGTTCTCCATTCGCTTATGATCAAGCACATATCCACGGATGGCAAACTGACGGAGTATAAACGTACACCACTGACGGAACTGAGTGGCACGAACAGAATTGACGCGATACCCGACACAGATAATGGCATCGAGATTATAGAACTGAGTATTATAGGTTTTACCATCTTCAGCAGTATGTGCAAATTTTGCACATACTGAATCTTGCAATAATTCAGATGACTCAAATATATTTTTAAGATGCTTTGACACAACCGTTCTATCAACGTCAAAAAGCTGTGCTATAGCTTTCTGCGTTGCCCAAATGGTTTCATCCTTATACATCACTTGAATCCCATTCTCCTTGCCTTCAAGCATAAAGATGAGAAACTCTGCAGTACTATTTCGTATTTCTATATTTTTTGCCATTATATAATCCCATTATTGATTTAATACCTCCATTAAAACCCACAAATGCACCTTACATCATAATACTTAAACTATTATACTAATTCAGCCTTAATTCCCAGGTTGAGTTTTTGTGAAATCTCGGTTATCTGGTTGAACTTGGTAATAGTGTCGGAGCAGGTATTACATAACCAACCATTACCAACAGGTTTACACGACTTTTCATAACGAGGTGCGGGATTTTTCAGTATTAAATTGTCGGCGCAACAATTGATGCCCAATTCTCGCACTCTCTCTGCGCCAGCATATTTTACAACCTCTACGAGGGCTTCTAATACCTTTATAGGACAGATAGTACGTCCATCTAGGAATGTAACTCGAATTCTATGGCGTTCACTTTCCGATATTCCCATTATGGGTATTACTTCCTCTGAATTATTTAAAGGGACAAGACTAATTTTTAATTCAAGCTCCAATTCATCGGATATTGTTTTAAGATCAAAACCCTTTGCTTTTGTTGAACTATTTGTCATTACGTACCACCCTCCACCTATAGGCTTTTGATATTTTGCATATTTAGAGTCAAGCGTTTGGGAGACGACACCAACTCCGGCATGTGACAAACCAACCGAATCTACTTTTTCCGGATTTATTTCTTTTATGACAGCCACATATGTATCGCTGACGACGTTCTCCTGAAAAACTTTCCCATTAGGAAACTCAACTCTAAGTGTGTATGTCTTGCTACGCTTTGGAATATCATGAGCATCAGTCTGATTGCTTGTACTGGTAATAATGTCCAGATTATTAGAATCCGTTTCCGATTCTTCAAGGACATCCTCGTTTGGGCAGTTACATTCATATTTATCGCGAATAAATACTGTCGATCCTGATTTGCAAAATGAATAGTCAAGCTGTTTTTCACCGTTGAATTGTAGGTTCATATCAACCGAGCACCTCAACCAAGATATCTTACGGCTTAGAGTTTTCATCATTTCCGGAAACAGATCTTCTTTGAGATATTGCAATTCAATGTTGTTGATTTCTTTACGTATTTCTGCAACAATATCCTCCCCGGACTCTTTCAGTCTGTCAAGGGATTCATATAGCTCTTTCAGCTTTGATATGTCGGTATTAGATGGCATTACTTTAATTCAAATATTGGCATGGGTTTGGAGAAAGAACTTTCACGGTCGATGTTAGCACATTGACGACGAATAATATCTCTACGATGAACAGCCGGTTTCAAACAATATGTATAAAACTCAGCAATATCCATATCCTCCTTGTTGAGAACGTGTGGAAATAGCAGTTTCAGATAGGCTGAGGCAATACGCTTTACGGCTTTCAGATGGCGCATATCGGCCCCCTCCGGAACTGCGATAGATTGATTTACAATTGTAGCATATTCCGTTGCGGTTCTGAGTTGGTGTAGGACTTCCGAGAAGAATTCTACGTTCAAGGTCCAGTCGCGCAGTGCCATGTCATTGGTAATGCGTGGAAGTAACCAACCTTCTATAAATCCGTGGAATCGGTCGAGAAGAGCAGACTCTTTAAAGGCTTCTGGAAGTTCTTCTACATAGTTATCGGACATTGGGAAACCATCTTCTGATAAAGGTATATTACCAAGAAGAATCAGGCCACACTCAGACATAAATTCGTAATTATCAACGTTGGTCTTACCATATTCGAGATAGTTTTTAAGGATAGAACGCATCTCCATGGTATCAGTGAAAGTAATAGACTGAATCTCATCAAGTGCTACAAGGTCATGGTGGAGCATAATTCCAGGTGCCTTGCGTGATTTGTCATAAAAGAGCTTGGCACGGGAAACTTTCCCCCCACCAATAAGCCAAACGAACTTTGACAAATTGCCGAAAACATAGGATTTACCAGTGCCCTTGGGTGCTAGTTCAATCAGGTTTAGACGAGGCTCGATGAACGGTAGCAAACGAGCCAGAAACTCCAGTTTTTGAGTTTTGCCCGAAAAGGCTGACGGAGTGTACTCCATAGCCGAAATAAGCACATCAATCCATTCATCGGTTGTAAATTTCTTACGACATTCTCTGAACGAATTGAGATCGAGACGTTCGAGTGGACGGAAAGGCTTATATTTCGACATTTCAATATACCCCCTTTCCTTATCTTGCGGTGGAATATAAACAAGTTTGATAATTCCCCACTTTTCTCCGTCAACCAAATCATCGGGGTTTTGGTCTACGACATACTGTGGTATTTCCGTATCCGCCATCTTTATACCCATTTCCGGAATTTGGAACTGTGTCTTGTTTTTGGCGATGTTTGTGCTTATCTCAAAACGAGTAAGTAGAGTAATAACATCGCCTTGCATGAGGCGGCTGCGAATAGCATTCGGATTAAGAGGTATGTGTTCATCGAGGAATCTAACAAGAGCATCACGACGTAGTTTGCCGTTCTGATCAATATGCGTAGCTATCAGATAGTCCTTGACAAATGATGGCAGATTACGGCCAACGAATACTTCATTGTTGGCTGGATTCTTATAGACAGCAGATTCTCTGAAAACCTGCCTGATTTTATCACCAATTTCACTCATAATTAAAAGTCGTCTAAATCAAGGCCTGAGCTAAAGCCCATACCAAAGAATTCAATTTCCAATTGTACAGGTTTTCCTCTGAAAGGAATAATCGTAATGTGATGTTTGCCCTCGATTGCATTGGGGATAATACCCTCCCATTGCATACCATGGCGAATAAGAGTTATCTCTTGACCATTGAATATGACCTTGGATGACTGAGGCTCAGGAATAATCTTAAATGCGACCTTCCTGTCAGAAATGGGCACCTTAGCCTCGACTGGTACAATTGTGTATTTGAGAGACTTCGAGGCATCATCATTGGAAATAACAATGAATGGGACAAGCACTTCTTCAGGCGTGGCACCGCCATGTACCTCGTGTGTCGGTTTGACACCAAGCGACTGATGCCTGAGAGCTACTTTATATTTCTTATGGTCGCGTTCATTTTCGTGAACTACGAAATCAATGTCGCTAACCATCGTACAATCATCTGCAAGGGGTACATATCGGCCTTCATGCTTTGTTTTGGAATCAATCTTCAATGAGTCGCACTTGCGGGACATGGAACTAAGTCCATGATCCGACACGATGGCGATTGTGTGTTTACCGGCTTTATTATCGTCAAGAATTTTGTGGATAACTGCTTTAACAGTTTCCAGCTCTGCAACTAGGGTCGTATATTTTTGATAGTGGCCTTCGTGTGCCAGTTCGTCAAGCGCATTGAGTTTAAAGATGAGATGGTTGCCAACATCAAATGAGTTAAGATGCGTGTTCGATGGAATGGTTGTGCGAGCGATTTGCGAAAGTATGGCTTCATAATTGCTCTGTGAGTTTTCAAGCAGGTAGTGAATGAATGGAATAAATTCTGCGCCGAGGCCGTCCACCCAATAGATTTTGTCTATGGGGTAAACTTGACTATTCTGAATTTCATTCAGCAAATCGTGACTATTCTGGAACGAGTAGTACCAATTATAAAAAGATTCAGCACTCGCGTTGCGTTCCTCTACAATTTCCTTGAGTTCTTCGGTGTAATTATCAACTATCTTTGCCCTACGGAATCGTTCTAGATAATCAGATGCCCACGAGGCTGTAACTTTGGTCGCAACAGATTCATACGCAGTAAGGTACCCGGCAAGGTCAGGATAAAATTCTTTAAGGTGTGAAAGACCGAAGTCTTTCTCTGCCATAAGAACATACCAGCCGAGGAACAAGATTTTCTCAAAGTCAAAAGTGGAAGTACAAAGTCGTTTTGCTTGAGAAAGGTTATCGTCCTTTTGAGCTATTTCAATGATATGATTCTTGACCCATAACTGATGTTCCTCAGGAACAAGTGTACGGAACAATTCGCACTGAGACTGCATAATATATTTGCGACTGTCGAAGTTTTGAAGACGTTCCGCATTAGTCATATAGAATATCCGCTCGGTAAGATTGACAAACAATGTGTTGGCAATCTTAAAGTCGTCGATCTCATGAAGGACATCGCGCATATAACCCGACAGTTCATCCCCTTTGTAAGCAAGTGCGTAAGCTTTAAGAAGCCAACGCTCATAAGCCAGTGTTTCATCTTTTGCCCAAAGCAAAAGAATATCGTTTGCAGTTATCGTTTTTCGATTAAATAGGTCTTCAACATAGTTCGGAAAGTCGAACAGCTGAGCGGCGTTCTTGCCGATGTTTTGAAGCATTGCGTCCCAATATTCCAATTCTGATTCCTTATATTCTATGGGTAATGATATTTCAAGGAAGTCGGTTATAAACTTATGCGAGTTATCTACAGACTGGAATGTGAATATTGAGTCCGGCTTGGCATTCGGCCAGCGGTTTAGAATTGGTGATGCACCACACAAGATTTTATCTTTAGGTGCCTGTTTCTTCCAGAAACTAAGCCAATCACGCATGGTAGGCAGTGAGCAAATATTAAGCTTATCAGGAATAGTGTAGTTTTTGAATTTTGAGACGTATACCATTACCTTATCGTCCTTAGGCGTATAATATTGCCAAATGGGAGCGCTCTCTTCAATGCGTCCAAAGGATTTGAGGAAGTCTGTAAACCGGTTATGCAGCCCGATGATGGGAATATAAATTCGCTTTTGAGGATGTGCAATATCTTCAGATAAGATAATATCATTAAAGAAACCCTTGAACTCGTCCTCTTTGAAAAATCGAGCAAGTTCAGAGAAGGGTGTTACGATGCTAGAAACCTTCAAGTTCCGTACGGCATCGCTCAGAGTGTCGATGTCAATGGTTTTGTCCGGGCCAAACGCAAGCTTTTCAAGATCGAACTTTTCCACACCAAGTTCCAAAACAAGAAACTTGGTTAGTTCTCGGAAAGCATCAAAGTTATTCAACATAATGAAGCGTACACAATATCGTTGCGCTAACACATCATGTGATTTTACGTCAACGCTAATGGCCTCCTTAAGGTCATCAAGCGAGTGAAATACTATTACTTTGTCGGTTGCATCCATTTTTATAGTCGATTGAAAAAATCTGCGGTTTCAGGATACTGTTCGAGAAGATTAAGTATGGCCATTTGCCACATGGTGTTTGGCATATTTGTGGTCTTGACTTTCTCTTTAGCCTGCTTAACCATGTCCGCCTTAGAGGTCTTATTTTCATTGTTAGAGTCTCCATCATTACCATTGTTGTTACCGTCTTCACCATTGTCGCTGTCCCCATCGCCTTCTCCATTCTGTCCGCCGCTACCAGAGGTTTTACGGATATAGAATTGGTAAATGGCTTTTTCAACATCGGATTCCTTACGGAATGCGATTTCGCTGGGAAGTTCGAGAGCTTTTCAAGCATCTCGTTCCACCATGCTTTCTCGATTTTGATACCTTCTATACTGTCAACGAAGTTTACGAATCCTTTTTCGTAATTATCAACATTGGTGATAAGTATAAAAAGCTCCACATGATTGTTTTTGATGTCGCGATAAATCGCTTTAATTTTCTCGACAGAAGGAGCCTCCTGAGCAAAGATTGCAATAAGAGATTGTATCGCATTCTTCAAATCTTCCGACAAATTGGGAATATGGACAAGAGTCCATAGAGGTTGTTTTGCATATAGCTTGCAGAATTCCTGAATGTACCATTTAGCATTGTCGAGACTCTTGACATCATCTGGTTTGGCCTTAATTGTATGGCCGAGATCGAATATATCATAAAGCAATTTGGTAAGGTCACTTTCCTCCTTCGAGCCAAAACGGAGAAGCATTTTGGAGTTTGAATCAGACTTACCGTCTTTCCACATCTTGAATAAGTCGGTCACCATGGTGCAGAGTGCCTCGTCAGAGATGGGCTGGGATATAGTTGTTTGGAACAACTCTGACTTATATTTGCGGAGAGCGTATGCTATAGCTGCACAATTCAGCATGGAAGTAAACATGCCATAGGGTGGCTTTATGAACGAAGCGAACACTACAGGCAAACTGAATTTATCAGCGTATTCCTTACGTGCTTTTTCCATGCATTTTTCCACATGATGGCAGATTTCTACCAGCCACGAATGCCCGTTAAGAGCATTTTCAGAAAGCCCTCCATCAGATTTAACAAGAGTATTTCCGTTTTCCTCAAAGAGATATTTTAGCGGCGAAGCACTACTGCCGTGCGATATTAGCTGATCACGGTTTTGCGCCTGCAGTATTTGTTGGATAACTTTCGGACAGTTACCGTCTTTGTAGAATGTCATGGGAGGCACTATGCCCTTTGGAAAACGCATTGTCTCAAATCCCATGCTATAAATCTTAGCACAGAGCTTATTGTTAAGAAGGTCTGGAAGTTGATCAATAGTGCCTTCACGATAAGACTCGCCATTGAAATATACATTATAGGTGTTGTGCCGTAGTTGTGTAATCCACTTAGAAACAAAAGCATGAGCCGCTTTCTCAAATTCCTTAGCCTCAGATTCATTGAAATGACTACGAGCAACTTTAGATGTGGCCACGGCATCAATGAATTTGTTATAAGCCTGTATAGAGAATGTTTCTTCAGCCAGTACAATAACCAGATTTTCAAATTCCTTTGAGAAATTGTTGAGCAGTGTCGATTTTATTTCACGGTTTTCTTCATCAAGAGCGAGGAAGAACGCAACGTGCATATAGTTGGGCTTGTCAGATGTGAACTTTTTCAGCCTACTGCGAAGGAGTTGCTCGCTATCCTCGCATGAGAAGAACTGGACGGCAGTTTCTCGCTTAACAGAAACGCCTATTTGGAACAACCCACCGAGGTCTTCTTTACTGACAGTGTCATAATCAAGAACAGAAATAGACGTCTTATAGGCCGACTGTTCGTCCTGCCGACGTTTATTCATCTCATTCTGATTGTAGGAAGTGCCACGGATTTTGAACTCGCCAAAGATGTCGCGGACTACAATTTTGTTCTCGTCAAGATAGTTCAAGATGTCGATAACTTTACTGTGAGCACGATCACCAGCAAACATACAACAGAGTACGTTGTCGTTTGGGGTCATCAGCTCGATTGACTTCTTGAACTTGGGTGATAATGCGTTGAGCAGCAAAATCGCTTTAAAGACTCGCAAATGGTCTTCACCTTGAGCACGCACTTTGTCTTCAAACGAGTTGAACAGTCCAGTGAACGTTACGCTAGCGGGGTCTGCATCAAATGTGGGATAAAAGAAATCCCACAGAGTGTCAGCTGTCATCAGCATATCCACATCATAACAATTTTCGTTATTGAGGAATGCCTCGAAGCCGGAGTCGCCATCGTGCATGAACTTAATGACGCTTCGATTTGAAGAACCTATGAAGTTTGATACTTCCGAGCAAAGGAAAGCTGTATAAGGATGCATTGGGAGGAGCTCCTTGATATGGCCTACCTGTTCGGCATTGCCATGTGTCAGGAAGTCAAGCACTTCTCCGATTTTTGGGAGTACAATATTTTTGAACGCCTTAAACTGCTCATTCGATTCGATATCTGGAATAGTAAAGCTGTGACGCATAATCAAATATGTACTCAGGCTATCCATCTTATAATCAATTTCATCGAACCGATCACTCATCTTCGTGATGTCCTTCGCCTTGTTGTCGGTGCTTTGCGCTTCTACACGGTGCGAAATAAGGAACAGAAATACGTTGTGATGCTGTGATTTCTCCGCGATATTTTGGAGAAGGTTGATTCGGTCGCTTTTCAATGTATCCATCACAGATGTGAATTCATCCCAGAAGATTATAAGTCCGTTAGCAATACTGCGCTTCTCTATTTCCTGTTCAACTTCAGCGAGCCATTCTGCAATCGCCGTTTGCTCAAAAACTGAGCCAATGGTTTCACGGATGGCATTTTCAATGGTAATATACATTCCGGGATTGTAGTTCTTAAGGAATGTAATGGCTTCATCAGCGGTATTAATGCTGTCGGAAAGGTCTTTTGCATTGGGGATGACTTCTTCCTCAAAAATGCGACGATGCCCCTCAATCCAGTTTATGGCGGCTGTAAAATCTGAATTAACAACAAAGTCTGGCACAACAGCCTTGACAGCCTTCGACACCTCGCGCTGCAACGACAGCGTGAAGCGTGGAATGTCATATGCCTGTTGAACCCCCTTAAGTGTTACGGCGAAGTAACGTTTATTTTGGCGAAGGTTCCTTACTTGGGATTTTAGCGCCGGATCATTGATGTTTTCTATATATGTTTTAATTGAATCAAAGTCATCACAAAGCAGGTGCTTGACCACTGCACTTGCGTGACTTTTACCGGTACCGAAAGTGCCGCGTACCCAGATGCTTCTTCTTTTACTTATCTCGCTGCTGGTAATTGCGGTGAGCGAGCGTTGGAGCATCTCATTGAACTGAGCAGTTGGGATGAATGATTGCCACGAAGAAGCTCCTTCTTCCAGTATGTCGTATACCGGAAGGAAGTTCTGCAAATGGATGAAGTCTGAATATTTTGTTGCCATAGTAACCTAAAAGTCGATTATTTCAACATGAATTTGATGATGTCTTCCGAAGTGAGATCTTCGCGGAGAATGATATTGTCGAGTCCCATCTTCAACTCCGCACGAAGCACCTGATTCTGTTCCTGTTCAAGTGAGCGCAGGATTGCCTCAAAATCTTCACGCTCGATACCGAACTGACGGACAATGCCTTCCGTTTGAGCCTGATTATAAAATTCAGAAACAGTCAACGAGTAACATCCTTTTTTCTCGGCATAGCGATAGAGGGAATATGCAACGGTCGCCAAAGCGAGATCATTATTTGTGATGCGGCGTACTGATGTTTTATTTCCTGCTTTTATAACATTGCCCACGCCAAGGACTGCGCCAAGAGGACTTTCTTTGAAAGTGTTAAGAAGTGATTTAAGAGCGTTGTCTCTGGTGCTATCAGGTATAAATGAGAAGGAATTGGCCATCAGTGCCGAAAGATCTTCTCTGGAGTAGTCATGCTCATAATCCACTTTAGAACTGTACCATGAGCAAAGTTCATTGTCATTACATAAGTTGACCCATACAATTTGCCAAAAAAAACTAGGATACTGATGGTAAGCACCAGAAATGGCTACAGAGAGATAAGTGGGGGTTTTGTCTTTAGCAGATATGAGACCTGCACTCATCATCCAATTAGAGAAAATCGGGAGTTGCTTCTTCTCATTCAGAATTTCTTTCGCTTCCTTGTTTAGGAAAGTGTTCGGGCTTTTATAGTAGGCCTGAACCCATCCATTTCTAAAGCCAAAAGTATTGAATTTTTTGATGGAGTATATATTCATGTCGTTATTTGATTTAGCTATGTTACTTGTTTGCTTTATTGAGTTAGCTGCTACGCATCCATTGTCTTTAAATGTTAGACATTTATGACAATGAATACATTTAGATGCATCAACGGAAACGCACGGGACTACAGATAGTGCCCCAGATGGACATTCTACTTCGCATACTTCACAATGGACACAATAAGCAGTTTTGTTTAGGACTCTTTTTAAAAGACTCACAAACACAATATCTTGTCCGCAGTTTTTTACTAATATTTGGAGTTTGTTATCTATAAGCTCTACAGAGAATGCATATACTTTATCTCTAAATTTAAGGGATATCTCATATAGGCTTTTTGAAATTTCTTTGATTGAAGATTTCCCAAGAATCTTTATCCATTGGAAGAAGTCTTCCTTAGAGTTTGTTATAATCGCAAATAAATCATTATCTGTTATTTGATATTCTATGTCAGTTGAAGATGTATGCCGATTACCTCCTGCACGTACCTTCCATTTACGCTCTTTGAGATAAGTATCAATGCCTTTAATACCTGTTTTTTTAGCATTTTCTCTTAGTTTTTCAATAAATGGCTTAGCCGTTTGTGGAAAGAATTTGTGATCAAGACAATCACCCAGTTCAGAACTCAGAGGACATATAACACACCCAACTCTATTAAGTCCTTTCCGGTATGCTTTATTGATTGGAAGATTATGGGTAAGAATATAAAGCCAAACTTCAGTAACAGACCAATCGAAAATCGGCCTAACATTCACTACATTACTATGTTTAACACCTTTACCAATTCTCGCATATGTTGCTCGAGCAGAACTTTCTTCAGCTCGAACTCCTTCGAAGGCAATAACATTAGGCTGTCTACCTTTACCACTTATTTCCTTTAGTAAGCGATAAAGAGGAGCTGTTTTCATTACCGCACAACACCAGCGGTGAATTTTGCTTGGTGTATCAAGCTCATCCCAATAATAAAGAACTGGTTGATGATTTTTTGCGGTAAGGAACTGTAACGATGGATATACGGCTTGGTATTTATCTCGTATCTCATCATACAAGCTTAACGATGTTGGGAGTTCATAACCTGTGTCCGAATAGATAACATAGTATCTATCCGGCGGTATAACTCTTGAAACAAGGTCTAAAACAACTTGTGAGTCTTTACCTCCGGAAAAGGAAACAATAACAGACTCTATTTTGCTATTATAGATTTTTCTTTTACCCTGCTTCTCTACCTCATCTTCAGGCATAATATCGAAGGAGCCGCAGTCTTCTAGAACAACAGCATGCCTCTGATGACTCTTTTCGTTAAGCTTAATAGTTAGCTGCTCATATTCAATATTAGGGTTGGATTTCTTTTTTGCGACATGAGAGTCGAAGACCTGATCAATAAATTCCATAGCCTCATGTTCGATCAAGAATAGACTATCTTCATTAACTTCAGATAGCAGTGTCAGGTTCGTTGGTTCCAACGCAACATTTGCAACAATGGAATTCACCTTGGGCGAATCAAATAAATTCCCCCCAATCGTTTCTAGTACAAATTCACCTTTGTAGAAATAGCGACGGTCACAAGCCCATAAAAGAGGTTCTTCACAATGAGGGTACCTCCAACCTATTTGGTCGAGTCCAAGAAAGTCAAGTTCTTCCCAAAACACGGGACGTGGACAAACATTTAGAGCCTCGCCAAACGGTGGTGCCATCGTCAGACGAACTCCATTATTTTCTTTATCCCATATAACCTTAAACATACGCAATTACTTAGTTGGATATAATAATTCTCTCACATCCACATCAAGGATGTGAGCTATTTCTTGAAGCTGTGTAACTGACGGCTGAATTTTATTATTACACCATCGCGATATTGTGGTTGTATTTTTACCAACAGCGACACTAAGCTGTTTAGCTGAAATTTGTTTTTCTGCCAATACCGCTTTTATTCGGTTTACCGGAATAGGTCTATCTTCAGTTTTCATTTTATTACAACTTCTTGTAAGAAACTGCAAAGATAGCGAAAATCTCGAAAAGTCACAGTGGTTATTGCTTTTATTCCTCGTCTTCATCGAGATATGTCCAGTCTTTAACAGCATATTCCCTTTCAAACTCCGCCAGATCTTCTTTAATTCGTTCACGGAAACTCTCTTCGCTGTCATCGCCACTCATCATCCGATCTACGCGAGTTGCATATATCTCTGCTATACGAATTTGCCGATAAGCCTCTTTCATTGCATCTATCGTCTCAGCTGACAGTTCCAACACATCAGCTTCATACGGATAATGGTCATAATAACAATGATGTATTGAGTATAATACCGGAATTTGTTCAGTATCTGAAGTGTCAGACATATATCGCGTTGTTGATTGGAATATCACCCCATCACCAAAGAATTGTCGGCCTACATATTTTTGTTCTGCCTTAACGATAGTTGTATCTCTTAGAAGAAAAAATTCCGCATCTTCATAACTGGCAAAACTCATGTAGTCCTTATAGCTATGGCATGAGCCAAAGCTATCTTTCTCGTAAATAGTCCAATAGTTTTCATAAACCTTTTCTGGCTTTGGCTGTAAGGCTCTTGCAATATCACGCTCAATGGTATCTGCAATCTCGCGCATTGCATATGTGCTCCTATCAAAATATCCGCCACTCATAGTTCTTTAATTTAAACAGTTCATTTTATCAACCCAATAACATTTTCCGGCAACATCGCATTCCCAGCATCATCTTTCGGAGCATTCTTAAGGAGCAACATCGGAACGATGGTATAGTTCTTGGCAAACGGCAATAAATTAGCCTTGCGAATAAGTTCAGTTGTTAACCGTTTACCATTCTCTTGATTTGTCCATTTGCACTCACCAACCAGCAGATACTTTTTATCAAGAGATTCAGCCATTACATCAAATTCCACTTGTTCAGGATTCTTATCCTCATTGAGAACAGAACCCCACCAGCGTTTTGCCTTACCGTAAACAATTCCATTGACCATATTTCCCGTTACAGCATCCCTGCATAGTTTTTCCCAATGCATACTCACATACTCCGAGAAATGGGCTGCCAATGCCTGTTCTAATGGCAAACGACGGCCAAGCTCGATGAACGAACGGTTAGGCACGACAAACTGATAGTAGAATGCCATAAAAGGGTCTGCGATCTTATATAGGCTCTTTTTTGCATTCTTTTCGTCAATTCCGAACGGAACATCTTTCTCTAAAAATCCGAGGTCTATAAGTTTCTTCAATGGACGTGACAGATTAGTTGCAGGCTCATTACATCTGGTAGCAATCTCAGAAAGACGATTTGCACCGGAGCCGATATAGGACATGATTGTAGAAGTCTTGACAATATCCTTCACATCATCTTGAAACAGTTTTATCGGCTCCTCGTAAAGAGTGCCATTTACAGAAAGGATATTGTGCCACAACGCATCGGAAAGTGAGTTTCTGTTTTCTCGCAGTTCCCAGTAACGAGGTACACCGCCCCAGACGGCATACTCTTCAACGGCACCCACAGCGTCAAGGTTCAAAGCCTCCTGAATATACGGCAAGCGTATCGGCGTAAGTTTCATAATCTCATCAGCACGGCCATAGAGTGGTGCCGTAGAATCAAGAAACAGTCCATACATCATATTTTGCGATGAACCACAAAGTACAAGATTATACTTCAACTGCTTTTCATCAACAAGTTTCTGCAACACTGACGGAAGTTCCGGGGATTGTTCAACCAGATACGGAAATTCATCCAGGCATAGCGCGAAACGTTTGTCTGTGCGATAATTGACCGCACGAAACAGGGACTCCCAATCCGGATAAGTCAACTTATCAAAATCAGGAAATACTTGTGCTACTACCTTTGCAAGTAAAGTCCTTTGGTGTTGTCCTTCCGAACGGTCGGCAAGGAAATATACATCACTGTCCGACAACACCCTTTTGATAAGTGTTGACTTACCCAATCGTCTGCGACCGTACACTACGACCAACGAGAACTTCTCTCTTGAAAGAGCGTCCCTCAGTCGTGCTATTTCTTCTATTCTATCAACGAATTTCATATCCAACTTAATTATGCATTACAAACATAATGTTTTTGCAGCATAATACAAATTTTAAGCCAAGTATTTTTCTGTATGGCAAAAGAAATTAATGTAAGGTGATGTAAGAATGGGATTTATTTGCTAATTTTGCAATTCTTTTGAGACAATATAAACATTAACAATGCAAAGAAACAGAATGAACATATTACCAACAACAACCACAATTCAGAGCAACAAACGCACTGAATCTGTGTCGAGTGTTCATGTTTCACGCATTGAACCTCGTAGAGTAAATACTTTCCAGCGAACGTAGTTAGTACATTATTGTACTATGAGAGAAAAGAAACTGAATAGTTGGAGAGTCCTTACCAAGCTTTCCAACTATTTTTTGTTATATGCCCATTTGTGACAGTCGCCTTTGTGATGCTCTTCTGCCATTTCCGTCTGATGGGCTGTTAGTAACCAGATTATTAACGTGCAGCGATGCACACAAATTGCGAAGAAATGAACTATAAATTTGATGGCAGTAAGGTGTTCTTTACATCCGATACCCATTTTTATCATGGGAATATCATTCGTTTCTGCAACAGACCGTTTAAGGATGTGGAAGTGATGAATGAGACTATAATCTCTAATTGGAATAATACAGTCAGGCAGGATGATATCGTGTTTCATCTGGGCGATTTCTGTCTTGGCGGTTCAGCCGAATGGACTAAAATTCTTGACAGGTTGAACGGAAAGATATATCTGATTATGGGTAATCACGATTTGAAGAATATACGCCAAGGCTACATTGACAGATTTAAATATGTGGCAATGCAGATGCACATAGAGATCGGCAAACAGAGGATATATTTGAATCATTATCCCTTTCTATGCTTTGATGGCGGATATAAAGATGTGTGGCAACTATTCGGACACGTTCACACAAGAAAGAACAACACCGGAATAGACGCTGCCCGGCTTCAGTATCTTTATCCAACGCAATATGATGTAGGAGTAGATAACAACAACTTTACCCCTGCTTCATTTCAACAAGTGAAGAGAATAATTGAAAATCAAGTGGGACAATTTAATAAGAATAAATGATAAGGAGGATTAACAATGAGTGAATACTGTCTCTTATACACATCTGACGCT
>ENA-OYWO01000935-OYWO01000935.1-human-gut-metagenome-genome-assembly--contig:-NODE-935-length-14992-cov-11.806454_pt1 | contig 14992 bp, 3 predicted proteins | sample MGYA00244170_ERZ653397 | MGnify/ENA primary metagenome ERZ653397 (study PRJEB26926, sample SAMN06164906) | human gut metagenome | biome: ENVO:00009003; feature: ENVO:2100002; material: ENVO:00002003...
AAATATGTAAACTATGTCCTTGCACATTCTGTAAACTATGTTATCACACTATACAGGCTTGCCCCTCCCGTTGCACCGTAGTTATTGATTTTCTCAGCGTTTTTAATCTATCAATCATCAATAGCGGATTGCAATCAAATTTTCATTTTTATATATTAACTTGATTTTTGATAATTGCAATGATGTTTCGGGAGGGGCAAGCAAGGCAAGGATGCCTTAAGTGTGTGCCCAAAGTTTCGCACGGATGCGAAACCAAAAAGCACACACAGACACTCACCCTACGAATATTCCTACAATTCATCACAACCGCATATAAACTGCAAACACCAAACTTGGCTTATAAACACTTTGCTGGTTTCGCAAAATGTAGCAAATCGCAAACATTCTTGGCTCCCTTGCCAAAGGGAGCTGGATTGCGACAAGACTTTTTCTTATTATAAATTGCAACATTATGCGATTTAATCAACGTTAATATCCGCTCAACCCTATCTGTCGCAAGACTGAGGGATCGTTCGCAACCACTGCCCCTCACCAACCCTTCCAAAACCTCAACCACCAAAGTAAGCCATAACTAACCTAATTTTTACAAAAAAATTTTCAAAAACCTCTTGACAAACGCCGAAGTATCGGTTATAATAAAACCAACAAATCAGTAAACGTTACTGATTTCGCTAAAAACAATAAGAAAATATTGATTTTATCACTATGAAAGGATAGGTAATTTACTATGAAAAAGTGGGTATGTCCGGTATGCGGTTACGTTCATGAGGGAGATACACCTCCCGAGTTCTGCCCCCAGTGCAAGGTTCCCGGCAGCAAGTTCATAGAGCTTAAGGAAAGCGAAAAGCTTGTATTTGCAGACGAGCACAAGGTAGGCATTGCAAAGGCAGTTGAGGATGAAGAGATTCTTGCAGGTTTAAAGGCAAACTTTGAGGGCGAATGCACAGAGGTAGGTATGTATCTCGCTATGGCAAGAGCCGCTCACAGAGAAGGTTACCCCGAGGTAGGCCTTTACTACGAAAAGGCAGCTTGGGAAGAGGCTGAACACGCAGCAAAGTTTGCAGAGCTTTTAGGCGATGTTGTAAGCGCATCGACTAAGGAAAACCTTGAAAAGAGAGTTGCCGCAGAGCACGGCGCTACACAGGGCAAGCTCGACCTTGCAAAGAGAGCAAAGCAGTTGAATCTTGACGCTATCCACGACACAGTTCACGAGATGGCTAAGGACGAGGCCCGTCACGGCAAGGCTTTCGAGGGTCTGCTGCACAGATACTTCAAGTAAGCGGCGGCTGTGAGCCGCACCGGATTCGCCTTTTCAAAATTCTGCTTACCACAGGACAGCGAAACGGCGGCATCATAAAAAGCAATAAACAAACTACAGCCGTAAGCACTCTTGCTTACGGCTCAGTTTGTTCTTATAGTAAAAACGCATCTGATACACAAAAAAGAACACCGGTCGCCCGGTGTTCTCTTTTTTTACTGTCAGCTTATTTGGCTGTCTTCACATTTGCATAAGTATAAGTGCTTGTATTTGCACCCTTATAAGACGCAATCCTTACCTTATACACGCTTCCGGCCCTGAGTCCGCCAATAGTGACAGTAGCATTCGTACTGCCCTTTAACGTCTTTTTGACCCACTTGCCGCCTTTGTAAATTTCAACCTTATATCCGTCTGCACTGGCGTTTTTACCCCACTTAACGGTTATCGAGTTGCTTTTTGCCGATACAACCTTGATATTGGTTACCGGTGAAAGCACTGCAGTAACCGTAGTATAGCTGTAATCGCCGTACAGATTGTCCTTATACGCTCTTACCCTTACTTTACATGTGCTGTAAGGTGTAAGTCCGCCAAGCACAGCCATTGCTGTCTTATTATCGGTTATGGTCTTTTCGACCCACCTACCGCCGATATAATATCCTACGTTATATCCGTCAGCGTTTGTATCCGCATTCCATATAACTACTGCCTTTGAGTCAACTGCGCTCTTTACCTTAAGACCGCTGACCTTTGTCGGAGCGGTAGTGATATAAATATCGTCGAATGCACTCTCAAGCTCACCCTTATAAGCCTTTATTCTGACCTTGTAGGTTTTGTAGCCCTTAAGTGAGCCTATTGTAACGGTAGTTTTTTTATTGCCGGTCAGCGTCTTTTCATTCCACTTACCGTCTGCATAGTACTGAGCGGTATAACCGTCCGCACTTTCGTTCTTATCCCATGTAAGCGTAAACGAAGAAGATGTGACTTTCTGCGTAATACCCGTAACTTTTGACGGGAGCGTATCGATATAGCCGTATGTATACGGACTGTAAAGGTCACCCTTATATGCGCTTACCCTTACTTTATATCGTGTTCCTGCACAAAGTCCGTCTATAACCGCCGATATATTATTGTTGCCGGTAACAGTCTTTACGGACCACTGATTATTAATGTACCACTCTACCTTGTAGCCGTCCGCTCTGGCGTTTCTGCTCCAGCTTATTCTTACCGTTTCATCGGTAGCCTTCACCGTATTTATATTCCATACGGGAGAAGGAACGGTATCAACATAGAAACATCTGAACTTGCCGGTGAATCTTCCTGCATAAGCCGCTATCCTTACCTTATATTTAAGGCCTGCAGAAAGACCGCTCAGCTTTGCCACTGCACTGTCGCCGTCCGTGCTGAAGCCGATCTGCTTCCACTGATTGCCGACATAGCATTCGACATAATATCCGTCAACACCGCTTATATTCTTCCAGCTTATATCGACTTCATTGTATGTCGTCTTTTCAACCGCTATTTCTTCCACGTCGGGAATAGGCTTTACGGGAACACGGTTTCCGATATATGAATCCTTACATCTTGTGCATTCAAATACGCTGTAGCCTTCGTTGCGATAGTCAGGCTCAACTACTTTGATTACAACATAGTCGTGACCGAGAGGTTCGCCATACTCCGCACCGCATATTTCACACTTTGCCTTTTCGGTGCAGGTAGCCTTTCCTCCGGAATGCTCACATTCGGTTATCGTAGCCGTTACAACGTCCGACTTCATCGAAACTCCCGCCGTTGCAGCATTGCTGTAGGTAAGACGGCAGTAGTACCTGCCCGTTGTGAGATTTTCGAGCGACAGCTTTCTGTCTGTAGCGCCCTCTATCACTGTTTCGTAGCCGTTTTCATCAATGGCGATCCACTGATAAGCAACATTTGCGTCGACCTCGCCTGAATACCACGGCACTGCACTTATTTGAAGTGACGGTATACCGTCGGGATAATAACCGTTGGTGTAATATACAGTATCAATCGGCTTGATTATCTGCATCGGACACAACCGTACCGTAAGTCCGTTTGTCGATGATGCCGTTGCCTTATTAAGACTGTATATATCTATCCACTCTTTTGTTCCTCTGTCCTGTACCCAGAAGCCGGGATCGATATAATCGGCTATCACCTTATTCGGGGCATTAGTTATGATTTCGGCAAACCCACCTGACGAAATGGATACATTACCGCCGTTTATAGTAAGGCAATTTATATTGTTTGCGGCCATTGTAACATTTCCGCCGTTTATGGTCACATTGCTGCCTGTAGCAAGCCCGTCAAATGTGACATCACCGCCCTGCACTATGAATGCGTCTTGATTCTCAAACGCTGTCACCGCACAACGTCCCGTAACCGTCAGCTTTGCCTTGCCGTTTATGATGATCGGACGTGAGAACGCTGTACGAACTGCGTACTTGAGCGTGAAGTTACCTTCGGTTATGACTAACTGACCGCCGTATCCGTTCTTGTTATAAAGCGGATATAAGGTACAGCCCTCGTTTTCGCTCTTCTGAGCGTCTTTCGCAGCCTCGTCAAGATCGTTATAATACTTGACATCGTTGCCCTTTGTTATCTTTGCATTGAACTTGCTCTCGCATATCTCGCAATATGTCGGCTCAGTAATGTTGCCTCCGTTTCCCTCAACCGCTGTAGGATCGACCACCTGAGAATGATCACAGTCAACAAGGTCTATGCTTACAGTGTTCGACTTTATTTCATAGCCGTCACCGGTAGTAACTACGAAGTATATCTTGGCAGCATCGCTGTCGCCTGCCTTATCAATTATTTCGTCTGCCGACAATTTAGCGTCCTTTACAAGTGCGCTTAAGCTGCTATAAATTATTTCTCCGCTTACATAGGAGTTTATACCGTATCTCTTACTTACATACGAGTCGTTCAGGTTCGAGCCGTTAGCAAGAGACAGGTTGAACTTCAGCGTGGAATTTGCGTTGCTGTTGCGATACAGCTTGTTCATTTCTGTGCTAAGCGTTGCTTGTACTATCGGTGCCTTAGCAACGGTAACACCGCTTGCTTCCGACACCTCACGTTCTTTAAGCGTCAGCCATGCACCGCCCTCTGTTTTCTTATACGCATAGCCGTTGCCGAGAATATCTGTTATCTTGCCATCTTTTACCGTAATGTTATCATATTGTCCGCCGCTGAGCTTAACATCTCCGCCGTTTACGGTGAGATATGCGATTCTTGTGGCTTCTTCGGCAGTCAACCTGGAGCCCGGCTCGGCAATTACAGCGAAAATATTGGCGTTGCCTCTAAGTGTCAGCTTACCGCCATCGGCGACCTTTACTGTATTATACAAGATGGCGTTATCGCCATTTGCAATAAGTGTAACATCACCTGTAACAGGGAGGTAGTCTGTATCATAAGCGGAAGACATCAGCATTGTTATTGTTGCAATTGCAACGCTGTTTGCCTTGGCAAACGCCTTTCCCAGATCTTCCTTAACAAAATATTCTGTCTTTTCCGCTCCGTTCTCGGTATAGCTTACGCTTGCAGCGATCAATGAATTGCAGTATATGCAACGGTTATCTCTGCCCACACCGTCCGGGTGGTCGCATCTTATTATTCTTACGTTATCGAAGTTTGACGAAGCGTTTGCTTTCAGATCGCTGTACAGCTGAGAATCGACACGGCTGCCGCTCGCTAAAATTTGATAAAGATAAATTTCACTTGAGCAGTCTATATTAGCGATATTAGCATTCGTGATACTTGCCAGCTGTTTAAGCAGAACACCGTCTTCTAAAATCAGCGTGTCAATTTTCAGCGTTTCAACATAGGAGGAGAAATATGTGGCATTTAATTTCACATTCTGGCAAACTACGCTGACCTCTCCCGAGAAAGTAACAGTGCCGCCGTCCATGCTAAATCCATTTTCAACCCCAAAAGTACACTTACTGTCACTGCGTATAGTGATTTGGGTTCCGGATCCGTTAAAGCTATTGATATAGACACCAAAGCCGTTCATATCGACAGTAAGTTCTCCGCCGTTTACGTTAATGTCAGTATTTCTATCGAAGAAATCTCTGAGCATTTTCAGCGTACAGCCTTTGTTTTCGTTCTTTGCCGCAAACTCAAACGCTTCCGTAAGTTTTGTAAAGTATTTTACCGTTGTTCCGGTCTCACTCTTTACAGTGACTGCAGCATACATCTTTGCATTGCACTCGTTGCATACACCTTCCGCATTGATCTCACTGTGTGCACACTGATAACCGCAGCCGCACCTTCCTGTTTCGTCATACTCATGCTTGCTGTGGTCGATTACCGTAAGTGAATTATCGCTTTCCGAAACCTTGCTTGCGTCAAACAGCTTTCCGTCGCTTGTCGTAAACGCCTTGTTCTCGCCGAGCAGATCTTTCAGTGCCTTGCCCTCTGCGCTTACATCTATGCTGCTGAATGTACCGCTGTTTATAGTGACCGTACCTCCGCTGACGCTCAGCTTATTATAAGTACCGCCGTTTATAACAGTCTTGCCGCCGCTTACGCTGATACTGTCATCATTGATAGTTATGTCATCAAACGTTACCGTGCCGCCCGTTACAGCTATGAGATATCCCACCGAGCTTCCCGGATACTTCGATAATGTACAGCCGTCATCTCCCGTGATCTTGACATTTCCGCCGCTTACTTTGATCACAGCAGATGCACTTCCCGTTTTCTTGAATAAAACGGTAAAGCTGCCCTGTGTGATCTCACAGTCTCTGTTCACACCTCTGTATAATTCTAATGTACAGCCGTTGTTCTCCTCAAGCTGTGCCGCTTCAAATGCTTCGGGCACATTGTCGGTATAGCATGCCTTGTCGCCGTTTGTTTTAACAAGTATCGCATTTATGCTGGCATCACATAACGAACAACGATAGTAATCATGCTCGTCTGTCGTTAATGCGTCATACGGATGCGTACAGGTCGCCATTTCAAACTCGACATCATCGGTCACATATTCGTATCCGTTTAACTTGATAACAAGATGTGCCTTTACAGTGCCGTCAGTATCGGAAATTTCATCTGCATTTGCAAACGTATATGAATTTCCGACGAAGTCGAGCTCTCTTATTAAGGTATCGCCTACATATAAACCGACTGTGACCTTATTGGCATCGCTTATCGTGTATCCGTCGCTTGTATTAACATTGAAGTTAAATAAGATCTGCCGTGCACCTCCGCCGTTGCGGTACAGCACAGTCTTATTTGCTGTCGCCGTTGCGCTCTTTATCGGCGCTGTCCTTACTTCTACATTAGCTATATCCTGCTTTTCACGCTCTGCAATAGTAGACCAGATGCCGGAATCGATAAAACTCCAATAGGCATAGCCGTCCGCAAGAAGCTGTCCTACGTTTCTGCCTTCGCCTGAAACCTGTAAGCTGTAGAATTGACCGCCTTTAATTACAGCGTTACCGCCGTCTTTAATTATGAAGTCAGAGAGAGTACCACCGTTGATTTCCGCATCGCTGCCGTTGCAAACGGCAACACGTTTTATTAAGCCACTGCCGTTAACGGTCAGCTTACCGCTCGTTACTTCTATGGAATACCATACATCAGTACCGGGTTGTGAGAGCCTTTTACCGTTAAGTTCAAGCGTAACATTGCCTGTAACAGCTATCGTATCTGTAATATCGTCCGTGATGTTCTTCTGCAGCGTTACAGTAGCCGTACCTATCTCATTAGCCCTTTCAAAAGCGTCATAAATATCGCTGAACAGATCCGTATTTTCGCTTCCGCCGGCAGTATAGCTTACAGTTGCAACAATTTCCTCATTGCAGTAAGGACAGGGATTACCGTCAAGCACATAACTGCCGTTTTTGTCCTTATGGTTGCACTTATCAACAAAAATTCTATAGGTACTGGTCATGGTCTGAATAGCTTCGTATGTGTAAACAGTAATGCCATTCATACTATCGGCCGAAACTACGCTTCCGCTCGCAATTGCCCTACCTAAAGTATAATTGCTTCCATTTTCGCAAGTGAAACTGCCGAACCTACCGCTTACGATAGAGATGTTATATTCGCTTCCACCGGAGCGGTTGTCACACATAGCTAAAGAATCGGCATTAACATCATTGATGACCGTGTCTCCGCCGTTAGCTTTCAGTGCATCAATATTTGCACCGTTTATAACAGTCGCTCCGCCATTTATTGACAGTGCATCAATATTTGCACCGTCTATAACAGCATTTCCGCCTTCTATTGACAGTTCACCGATATAACCATCGGTACTGTTTACTGTAAGCGTACTGCTGATTATTCTTACTCTTCCCAGCTTGATTTTACCGTCAATTGTAACCTCAGCGTCAGTTCCGTTAACTGTGATTCCGCTTGGCAGATTTTGATTGCTCACGTCCTGTACTGCCGAAGAAGTGAAAGTCACGTCACCGCCGTTGACAGTGAACTGACAATATGCCTCTTTACCGTTAAAGTCAACAGTAAACTTACCGCCCGTCACGGTAATGGACGCAGGTACTCTTTCCGAAATCAGCTTTACAGTGCTGCCCTCGTTCTCCTGTGCCAGCTTTATGGCACTCTCTATATCCGCATAACCTAACGACTTGCCGTCAGCATCTACTACCTCGGCTTCTATCAATAAATCACATATACCGTAGAATACCAAACCGTCGGTTTCGTTATTAAAGCTATCCTCAGGGTGCGAGCAGGTCGCAAGTGTAAACTTAAGTGCATTCGACTTATATTCGTATCCGTCACACTTCAGTACAGTGTAATATTCAACCTCACCGTCTTCCGCTACAATCTCACCGATTTTATAACCGAATACCATATACCAGTTAACAGAAAGCTTAGAATCTTTACTGCGATTATTGCCGTTTACATAGTCCGAATAGGTTATCCGCTTTGAAGTGTCCGCCACATCGCATATAACATTGACTTTTAATTTTTTCGCTCCGTTACGGTATATAACAGGCGCTTCTCCGCCTGCCCACGAAATACTTGCGCTCTTTATGGGTGCTTCTTCTACGGATAACGCTCCTTTAGAACCGCCCAAATAGCTATCTTTTTCACGCTCATCAATCGAAAGCCAAGTGCCGTCAGCATTTTTATACGCATAACCGTCTGCCAGTACAGATTCAAGATTGCCGTTAAATATCTCGATGTCGTTGAATTTACCGCCGCTGAGTTTTACGTTACCGCGAACGGACAGACCTTGTATAGTGCCGCCGCCTATTTCTGCGTTGCCTCCTTTTTTAACTGACACAGAATTGAAGTATCCACCGCCGTTAATGACTAATTTTGAGTTTTCATTAACGTAAATAGGTGTATCCATATCGCCATCGCCGTTTACAGTAAGCGTGCCACCGTCAGATACCGATATACGCGCTATGCCATAACGACCACCCAGTGTTTTACCGTTCAGTTCAAGCGTTACATTGCCCATAACGGTAATCTCCTGTGTACGTTCGCTGTCTGTAATATCCTTATACAGCGTTACTGTAGCCGTACCTATCTCATTAGCCTTGTCAAAAGCGTCGCATATATTGCTGAACAGCTCTGTCTTTGCACTTCCGTCAACCGTATAGCTTACGCTTGCGGCAAACTCAGAGTTACAGTATTTGCATATACCGCTGTCATTAAAGGCATAACTGCCGTCCTCATTCTTATGCTCGCACTTGGTAAACAGATAATAGCTTACAGTATTGTTTTCGGAGTCAAAATTATTTTTTTCGGCTATATCGCTGTATAATAAAGCCTTTGCTGTTTTCTCAGCAGTCGGATCTGTCGGATTGTCGTAGCTTATCACACGCACACCGCTTGCGATTACGTCCTTTAATTTAAACTGTCCGAGATAGACATTGCCGTAAGTACCGCCGCCTATAGTAAGCTTTGCGTCAGTTGCGTCTTCGCTTACAAATAAATTATCAGCACCCGCATTATTGTCAACATTGACGCCTTCGCTGACAGTTACGGTACCGCCTGATATAGCAATACTATCAAATCCGGCGCCTGAGCCCTCAGGCAATGTAAGAGATCCGCTCTTCACATTAACCTTGCACCTGATGAACATATAACCTTCAGCAATAACATCTGCACCGTCAATAGTTATTGTCTGGTTGTAATCATAGATAGTACCATAATTACTTGTGGTAATAGTAAACTGACCGTTTGACAGCCTAACCCCACTATTGATCTTACCGCTTGTTACAAGAGTGAAAACACAGCCCTTGTTTTCAGCCTTATCGGCATATAATAAGCCTTCTTCAATGCTGTCAAAATATTCGTTAGTAGTACCGTCGGCTGATGTCACCTTTGCATAAAGCACAGCACCGCACGCACACTTTGTCTCTGTTTCGGTGTATGTATGAGTATGCTTTACAACTGTGACATTTCTAATTCCTTCGCTGAGTGTCACCGCACTGCCGTCAACTATACTTTCGGGGAGATGTGTGACACTGTTTAAGATCGCAAACGCATAGCCCTTTGCAAGCAGAGCGTTTACGGGTGTGTTGCTTTCCTCGCCGCAGATGGTGTTGTACCTTCCGCCGTATAAAGCTACACCGCTTGCGTGTGCAATATAAACATTCTCAAATATGCCGCCGTATATTTCGACACACTTAGCACTGTTAATGACTAAATTGAGTACATCTGCGGCTGAACTGCCGCCGTCTGCAGTACCGTTTATAAGCGTACCGCCGTTTACACTAAAAGGTGCGTCTATGCATCCGTAGTAGGTGCTTTTCCTGCTGTCCTTAAGGTACAGCACACCACCGTTATTTACACTTATATCTGCCTCTCCGCCGAGTGAACATCCGTTCACATCGACAGTAACCGTTGTATTGCCGATTTCTACGTTCTGTGTAATCTCACAGTTCTTATACAATGTCAGCGTACAACCGTTGTTTTCCGCCGATAATGCCGCAGTAAAAGCGTCGTCTATATTATCGAAATACTTCGCTGTTCCCGCGCCCGAAATGCCCGCAGTAAGCTGATATTTGCAGGTAGAGCATACACCTGTTTTGCTGTCAACATCCGTATGACCGCACCGCTTACCGCAAATCGTACACTTGCCCGTTGTGCTGTCGTAACTGTGACCTTCATGTGGTATTACAATAACAGGTGTTGCAAAACCGTCTTTCAACAGTGTTTTTGAGCCGTCTATCGGCTCAGGATTGGGAGACTTCATAAACATACGGTTCTCAGCCAACAAAGTCAGTATTTCTGCGTTTGCTCTGTCCCCGCCGCCGTTATAGCATATTGTTTTGAAAGCTCCGCCGTGAAGAATTACGTCACTGCTTGCATCGTTTATATTGAGTGTTATAGAAAATGTACTATAGCAGTCAAATGTACCTGCACCTACCGACACAGTTCCCATAGCGCCGCAGTTTTCGTCAAATGTCAGCTTACCGCCGGCCGCTACATTGAAATCGCCATAAATACGATTATTTTTTCCCGATCCCGTAACGGTTATATCTCCCGAAACAGTTAACGTACCTACATTGGCTTTCTCAGCGATCCACAGCGTGAACTTACCGCTGAGTGTTGTATAGCTGCCTGTATAATTCTTGTATACTCTTAATGTACAGCCGGTGTTTGCGTCACTGTCAGCCGCTTCAAAAGCCGCTCCCATCTCAGTTTCCTTATAAACAGAAGCTACAGCCCCATCCTTTACGATAACAGCCGCATACTGATATTCACACTCGTTACACTTACCCGTTTCGCTGTTAACATCGCTGTGAGGGCAAACATATCCGCAGCCGCACTCGCCGTCAACATAGGTATGGCTGTGGTCTTTGATTGTCAGCGTTTCACTGCTTGATATTTCCTTAACATTTGCATTGAAAAGAGTTCCGTCAGTCTTGAAGAAAGCCTTACCCTCTCCGAGCATATCGTATAATGTCTTGCTGTCCCTGGCGTAAAGTCCGGCTGGATATGCACCGGCTTTCAATATAACCGTACTCGAATCATATACATAGATCGAAGTGTCTAAAACTACATCGCCGTCTATTATAAGCGTACCGCCGGCGTATGAAGCGTCGTTTGTCGGATATACATTACAACCGAGCATAACCGGATTGCCGCTGTTTTTGATCGTAAGCTTTCCGCTTTTGCAAGGAGTAATACTCCGGATTTTAAATTGGCGTCCGTTTAAGTCAATTGTAAGTTCTCCGTATAAGTCATACTGAGCGCTTGGTTTAGAATAATCCTTAAACAGCTTTATCGTACCGCTTCCGTTGTATTCATTCAGTAAAGAGTGAAGCTCATCGGTATCTACATACTTTAAGCTTCCGTTCTTGTCTGTATAGAGTGCGACAGACACAACCGCACCGCAGATTGAGCAGATGCCGTTGTCCGTGTTTATATCACCGCCATGCTCGCAGGGCTTTCCGCACTCCTCGCACTTGCCTGTTCCAGTGCTGTATTTGTGGTCAGCGTCAGTATGCTCTACAACAGTAAGCGCAACGGAATAACCCATACTTCCATATTCTTTATAAAGATCAAGATAATTGCCGTTATCTTCACGTCGCAGTGCCTGCCGGGTAACATCAAGAAGATTGCCTAATTTCAGAGCGCCGGAATTGTTTTGGCGATGATATGTCAGCCCACCTAACTTCATTCCCGTAGCGAGCTTTACAGATGTCGTTGTAGTTCCGTCATCATTCACGGATGCTATCACAGTCAACTGTTCTGTAGTTACTTTTGCGCCATCGTTTACAGCAAGCCGTGCACTGTCCTCAACAAAAATTGTATTAAATTCTACATTTGCTTCGCTGTCAATTATGAATGATCCGCCGCCTTTGCGAACATACACCTGCGTAACATAACTGCCCGCTGTGCCGGTTAATGTAAGCGTGACGTCTTTGTTGACCCCAAGTTTGTTGACCCCAAGCTTGATATTGTTCAGCTTGTGACCGTTAAGGTCGATCATAACATTGTGTTTTACATCTATAGTATCTAAAGTTGCAGTTGCCGATGCATCGCCGATATCCTGATAGATCTTTACATAGTTTTCGGTATCGGCAGTAACACTGTTAAGGCAGTCTGCGAGCGTGTCATAGCCTGTCGGCGCATTGCCGTCTGTGCTGATTGTAGCAACAAACTGATGCGCACACTCGTTACACTTACCCGTGTCAATATCAATATTGCTGTGATCACATAACGCTCCGCAGTTTGTGCATTTACCGTCGGAATAACCGTTTTCATGTGCACATTCTTTATATGTAAATGTAAATTTTTCTGTAACAGTTTCTGTGCTGTCACCGTCTGAATAGGTTATATCGCAATACAGAACATAATTTCCGGCAGGAATATTATCCGCAAGCTTGAATTCGCCGTTGCTTCCGGATACTGCCGCACCGAGCTCATCTGCACTGTATGCACTGTTCGTACTGTACCAGTTATAGCTTATGCTTTCACTGTCAACCGTATAGGTGCTTACAAGCTTGTAATTGTCCTTCTCTTCCTGCGAAGTGTTTGTATAGAAAACCGTTCTGTTTGTGTTGTCACCCTGTGTAACCTTGTTGAAACGGTTTGCATTCGACTTTACCTGAACGGTATTGGATACAATATCTCCGCACTTTATTGTAAGAGTATTATCAGTGTCGTATGTAACCGAAAACTCGGTATCGCAGACCATGCACACCCAGCCGTAATCGGTCTTGATTATGCTTGCTAATAAATCGGGTTCATCGCCGCCGAAACAGCCTCTTGCGTCTGCAAACTCTTCATCGCTCATATTCTTCAGAGTAATATCAAAGTAAACCGTACCCTTGAGCTTGATATCAGTCATGTCCATGTCTTCAATTATTTCATACTCTTCAGTCTTGAATATTCCGATTTGGTTTCCGAGTATTATACGGGGAGAAGTATCAGGCTTTATAACTACCGTCTTAGCGTCCGCTCTGCCAATCTCATAATAGCCGCTGTTAAACTCGGCATTGGCTGTCACTGAGCTTTCCTCAGCCTTGAACTCAGTCGAACCCTTTACTACAAATTCGTCCTCGTTTATTGTCGGTACAGTTTGACCGATAGCGTATGAACCGCCCGTAGTGTAAACCGAGCCTGTACCGTTCATTATAAGGTTTACTTTGTAAATGCCATACTTAGTACCGTAAGCAGTGACCTTACCGCCGCTTATTTCGGCATCCATTCCGTCGCCGTTGTTTCCGCTGTAGTATATTCCGACTCTTGCTGCATTGCCTTCAGGCAAAGTAATACTGCCGTTTTCGCTGACGGAAATTTTGTCACCGAAATTACTGGTAAGCAATATTGCACTGTTTAACGTAGATTCATTAGCACAACCTACTGCAGTAAGACTGCCGTTGCCGTCAACAGTAATGCCGCCGCTGACATTGACAGCCACACCCTCAAAAGATGCAGTTGTCGCATTTGCGTTCAGCACACCGTCATTATGTATTTCAAGCGAATTTGTCTTTACAGTACCTGTTGCGTTTACTGTACCGCCGTTCAGGATTATTGATCCGCCGAGAGAGCGTGCCATACTGTCTGTAGAGCGGTTCTCTGCATTCAGCACACCGTCGCCGCTGATTGTCATTGTGCCGTCACAATTGACCTCTTTATTATTTACGGCACTGAGAACATATGTATCACTTTTGCCGGTATCGGTCTGTACGATAGTATTGTTACCGTTCAGCACTATCTCCGTACCGTCGGGGACTGTTACGACGCTCATACTGTCGGTTGTCGCCTGAATGTTCACTCCGTCAAGCGTCAGCGTCTTTGTGTCATAATCCCAGCTCCAGCCGGCACCGTTTTCGTCCGCCGTCTTTTCTCTGAAATCAAGCGGTGTCGTGATGACATTGCTCTCGCCGTCATGCGTATGTGCCTCGCCCTCGGCAAATGCCGATAACGGTACAGCCGTCAACGTCATTGCCGCAGACAGCACCGCACTTATGAGCCGTACAAATTTTTTCTTCATGTTTTTCCTCCTGTAGATTTACCCGTGCTTATGCCATGCACCTGCACTTATGCAGTGCCTCCTTCAGCTTTTCAAGCGGTATCGGCTTCTTGTGGAAATAGGTACAGCCAAGCCTGTATGACTGCGCCCCGAATCCCTCATCGTCCGACAGCCATATTACAGGCGTATCCCTGTCGGCATTCTTTGCCGCAATAACGCCCTCCATACCGTCCGCTCCGTCGGCAAGCACGATTATAAGGTCAGCCGTCTTACACTCCTTCGCAAAGCTCTCATACCTCTGACATGCCCTGTAGGCAATTCTTCGATATGCCGCCGTTGCGATTTGTGTTATTTTCGCTTTCAGTATCTCCGCCTCGTTTGCGGTATCGTAACCGCAGATGAGCATACTTCTCCCCTTATAATTTTATAATTATATCATAACTCATTTGCTTTGTGATTTCAACTTTTTGGCACGAACGGTTGTTATAACGGCACGAACGGTCATAAATGCGGCACATAATACAAAAAACCGGCGCCCTACAGACACCGTTCAAGTGAAATATATTGCCAGGCACTGCCTAAAACATTTTCCGCAACGACAAGGAATTAATATTTTCGTGAGTGTATCGGTACAACTGCACTGACATTTACCTTTCAAAAAACGCCACTAACCTGAGATATATGTACTAATCTGCGGACGTGTAGCGTTAAGCGTCCCTGTATTGACAGGATATACAATGTTCAGGTGGTTTTATGAGTTCCGCCAACACCCCGACGGGGTGTGGGTATGGGTAAGGAAAGAGGGAGCAAGAGGGAGA
>ENA-OYWO01000937-OYWO01000937.1-human-gut-metagenome-genome-assembly--contig:-NODE-937-length-14984-cov-5.669368_pt1 | contig 14984 bp, 8 predicted proteins | sample MGYA00244170_ERZ653397 | MGnify/ENA primary metagenome ERZ653397 (study PRJEB26926, sample SAMN06164906) | human gut metagenome | biome: ENVO:00009003; feature: ENVO:2100002; material: ENVO:00002003...
GAATATTTACACAACAGACAAGATCCGTAACGTAGTATTACTGGGCCATGGCGGCAGTGGCAAGACCAGTCTTGCAGAAGCCTTTGGTTATCTGTCCGGTATCACCTCCCGTATGGGCAAGGTAGATGACGGCAATACCCTCAGTGATTACAGTAAAGAAGAACAGAAACGTCATTTCTCTATCAGTACCTCCGTGATCCCCATTGAGTGGGAAGGATACAAGATCAATATTATTGATACACCGGGTTATTTTGATTTCGTGGGAGAAGTGGAAGAGGCAGTCAGTGCCGCAGGAGCAGCCATCATAGTAGTTAACGGCAAGTCCGGCATCGAAGTCGGCACCCAGAAGGCATGGGAGCTTTGCGAGAAATACAAGCTGCCCCGTTTTATCTATGTCTCCAACATGGACGTGGATAATGCCTCCTTCCGTCAGGTAGTGGAAGATATGACTAATCTGTACGGCAAGAAGATGGCACCGTTTCATCTGCCAATCCGTGAGAACGAGAAATTCGTAGGATACATCAATGTTATCACTGAGAGCGGTAACCGCTGGGAGGGTAAGGAAGTTGTTCCCTGTGAGGTACCGGATTACAGCCAGGCCAACCTGCAGATCTGCCGTGATACTCTGATGGAAGCCGTAGCCGAGACCAGTGAAGAATTCATGGAGCGGTATTTCGGCGGAGAGACCTTCTCTGAGGCAGAGATCCGTGCAGCACTCCGTACAAATGTCTGCGATGGCAGCATCGTTCCCATGACCATGGGTTCCAACATCCTGTGTCAGGGTATGTACACACTGTTAGATGATATTGTCAAATACATGCCCAGCCCCGAGAACAGAGAAGTGGCGGGCATCAATTTAAAGACCAATGAGATTTACCATGCGGATTACGATTTCGCCAAGGCAAAATCCGCCTATATCTGGAAGACCATAGTGGATCCTTTCATCGGAAAATACTCTCTGATCAAGGTAAACTCCGGTGTACTTAAGACCGACGACCTGCTGTACAACGTAGACCGTGACATTGAGGAAAAGATCGGCAAAATCTATGTACTGCAGGGCAATAAGCCCATTGAAGTCAGCGAACTGCATGCCGGAGATATCGGAGCACTGGCGAAACTGACTGCAGCGAGAACCGGCAACAGTCTCTCTACCAAGGCCACGACCATCAAATATGGCAAGTTCGATATTTCCACTCCTTATACCTATATGCGGTATAAGCCGAAGAATAAGGCGGACGTGGATAAGATCTCCCAGGCATTGCAGAAGATGACCCATGAGGATCTGACCATCAAAGTAGTAAATGATGCAGAAAACCGTCAGACCCTGCTCTATGGTATGGGCGACCAGCATCTGGATATCGTGGTAAGCAGACTGCTGAACGAATACAAAGTAGAGATTGAGCTGTCCAGACCGAAGATCGCATACAAAGAGACTATCAAGAAACAGTCCGATGTGGAATATAAGTACAAGAAACAGTCCGGAGGACACGGTCAGTACGGTCATGTAAAAATGCGTTTTTCACCTTCCGGCGATCTGACCAAACCCTATGAGTTCGCAACAGAAGTCGTAGGTGGCGCGGTACCGAAGAATTTCTTCCCTGCAGTGGAAAAAGGTATTCAGGAATCCGTAGGCAGAGGACCTCTGGCGGCCTACCCGGTAGTCGGTGTCAAAGCGGTACTGTATGATGGATCCTATCATCCGGTAGATTCTTCGGAAATGGCATTTAAGACCGCGGCTATCCAGGCTTTCAAAAAAGGTGTCATGGAAGCAGGCCCCGTTCTGTTGGAGCCCATCATGTCCTTAAAGGTTACCGTGCCGGATGCCTATACCGGAGACATCATGGGAGATCTGAACAAGAGAAGAGGCCGGGTGCTGGGCATGACACCCATGAGCGGCGGCAAGCAGATCATCGAAGCGGATATTCCCATGAGCGGATTATTCGGTTATTGCACAGATCTGCGTTCCATGACCGGAGGCAGAGGGGATTATTCCTATGAATTCGCTCGTTACGAGCAGGCACCTTCCGACGTACAGGAGAAGGAAGTAGCGGCCAGAGCAGCAAAGGTTGCGGAGAACAATGCAGAAGACTAACGAGTAATTACATAACATACACAACAAAAAGAGACCGGTTGGCTTTCCGGTCTCTTTTTCGGTATTGTGCAGTAAATATCATCGATATCGCTGCATCAGATTGATCAGTAATGTGATCCATGCAAACATGATTCATCACCTCTCGTATACAGCATATGCCCCGGCAGACGAAAATATGCAAAAAACCATGCGGATAGAGCCGCAGTCCTTGACAGTATCGGGAAAACACGATAAAATAATCGATAGTTTTTTAACGACTTGAGAACAAAAAATTTAAATAGAAGGCTTCTCATAGTTTAGGAGGAAATAATTATGGCAGTACCTTACAATCACAGAGAGGTAGAGAAAAAATGGCAGACTGTCTGGGATGATGAAAAAGCATTCAAGACTTCCGACGATTTCTCCAAGCCCAAATATTACGCACTGGTAGAGTTCCCTTATCCTTCAGGACAGGGATTACATGTAGGTCATCCGAGACCTTATACTGCACTGGATATCGTAGCACGTAAGCGCAGAATGCAGGGCTATAATGTGCTGTATCCCATGGGATGGGATGCATTCGGTCTCCCTACCGAGAACTACGCGATCAAGAATCATATCCATCCCAAGATCGTAACCAAGAACAACGTGGCAAGATTCAAGAATCAGCTGCATTCCTTAGGTTATTCTTTCGACTGGGACAGAGAGATCAACACCACAGATCCCGAGTATTATCACTGGACCCAGTGGATCTTCTTAAAGCTGTTCAAGGCAGGACTGGCTTACAAAACGGAGATGCCTATCAACTGGTGTACCTCCTGTAAGGTAGGTCTGGCAAATGAGGAAGTAGTGAACGGCGTCTGCGAACGTTGCGGTTCCGAAGTCATCCGTAAGGTCAAGAGCCAGTGGATGTTAAAGATCACCGAATATGCTGACAAGCTGATCCAGGGACTGGATACCGTAGATTATATCGAGCGTGTCAAAGTCTCCCAGAAGAACTGGATCGGTAAGTCCCAGGGTGCCGAGGTTGATTTCACCCTGACAGGCAAGGATGAGAAGCTGCGCATTTACACCACCAGACCGGATACTCTGTTCGGGGTTACTTACATGGTAGTATCTCCGGAGCATCCTGTTCTGGATAAATATAAAGATGAGATCAAGAACTGGGATGACATCGTGGCATATCGCGAGATGGCTGCGAAGAAGTCCGATTTTGAACGTACCGAACTGGCAAAGGATAAGACCGGTGTCTGCATTCAGGGCCTGACCGCTACCAACCCCGTGAATGGCAAGGAAATCCCTGTTTGGGTATCCGATTATGTACTGATGACTTACGGTACCGGCGCTATCATGGCAGTTCCTGCCCACGATGAGAGAGACTGGGAGTTCGCGAAGAAATTCGGTATGCCTATCATTGAAGTTGTTGCAGGAAGCCCTGTCAGCGTAGAAGAAGCTGTATATACCGATGTTGCTGATGGTACTTTGGTCAATTCCGATTTCCTGAACGGTCTGTCTGTGGCAGAAGCCAAAGAGAAGATCATGAACTATCTGGAAGAGAAGGGCATCGGTAACCGCAAGACCAATTATAAATTAAGAGACTGGGTATTCTCCAGACAGCGTTACTGGGGTGAGCCGATCCCTATCGTACATTGCGATAAGTGCGGATATGTTCCCATTGATGAGAGCGAACTGCCTCTGCAGTTACCCGATGTAGAGAGCTACATGCCTACCGATACCGGAGAATCTCCTCTGGCTGCCATGACTGACTGGGTAAATACCACCTGTCCCTGCTGTGGCGGTCCGGCAAGGAGAGAGACCGATACCATGCCTCAGTGGGCAGGTTCTTCCTGGTATTACCTGCGTTATACCGATCCTCACAATGACAAGGCACTGGCAAGTCCTGAAGCATTGAAGTACTGGCTGCCGGTTGACTGGTACAACGGCGGTATGGAACATACCACACTGCATCTTTTGTACTCCCGTTTCTGGCATAAGTTCCTGTATGATCAGGGCGTAGTACCTACTCCCGAACCTTACCAGAAGAGAACCAGCCACGGTATGATCCTGGGATCCAACGGTGAGAAGATGTCCAAGTCCCGTGGCAACGTTGTAAATCCGGACGATATCGTACAGGATTACGGTGCAGATACTCTGCGTACCTATGAGATGTTCATCGGTGCCTTTGATCTGAGTGCTTCCTGGAGTGAGGAAGGCGTAAAGGGCTGCCGCAGATTCCTGGAGAGAGTATGGAAGTTACAGGATATATTGACATCCGAGGAAGGCTACAGCGCAGATCTGGAGACCAAGATGCACCAGACCATCAAGAAGGTCAGCAGCGATTTCGAGAACCTGAAGTACAACACCGCCATCGCGGCTATGATGTCCCTGATCAATGAGTTCTACAAGAAGAACTCTATTACCAGAGGCGAATACAAGACACTGCTTACTCTGCTGAACCCCGTGGCTCCTCATATCACCGAGGAACTGTGGCAGACTGCCGGATTCGAAGGCAGACTGTATCAGGCAGCATGGCCTGAGTACGAGGAAGAGAAGACCGTAGAGAACGTAGTGGAGATCGGTGTTCAGGTCAACGGCAAGATGCGTGTGACCATCAACGTTTCCAAGGATGAGACCAGGGAAAACGTCATCGCTATGGCAAAAGAAGCTCTGGGTGACAAGCTGACCGGCAACATTGTAAAAGAAATCTATGTTCCCGGTAGAATCGTCAACATCGTAGCAAAATAGTTCAGCCATGGACAAATAAGTGAAATAAAATCATGCTTGCATGATTTTATGATCGAATATGTCCATGAGGTAAACGCCGTCTTATGAACAAAGGTAGTCACGTAGTGATGGAAAGCGTGATAACGCGACTTTGCGAATGGCGTTGGCTGAACGTTGAATAAAATAACTCTTGACAGACATTAAGCCTGCCGAGAGTTATTTTTTTGTGATCGGCTTTTCTCCAGAATATTTTCAATCTGACGAAGCTCCGATTCCGTACTGTATTTTTTGATAGCGGTGATGGCAGCCTGCATTTCCTGCGGGGTAAAAGTCAGGTGCTCCTGTTTCGCTTTACGCATGGCGGGCATGAGAAGTGCCATCATTTCTTTTTGACTTTTACCGTGCCCCTGGGCAAAAAGTTTCGAGAGAAAATCCAGTTTTTCTCTGGGGATGTCCTTCACGAGATCATCCTGCATCCAGAGGGGTGTCTTGGAATAGTCCATTTTTCTGACCTCCTGTGTCTGATTTTGCAGTGGAAAAAAGACCGGACAACATAGACGGATCCATGCCGGAGAGATCGGAGAAGCCCTCCGGGAACAATTCCTGCATGGTCTGCACCATTTCCATCATTTCCTGGAAATTATGAATATTGTCCATCATTTGTATGATTTGTTGAAGCGCTGATTTCTGAGTCTCGTCGCACAAGGGCATGAGATCATTACACAGTTCAGTGGCAGTTTCTTCGTTTGCAGAAGAGGGAGCAATGCACAGAGAAGTCTCCGGATGCCTGCGAAAAAGTGTAAGCGTGTATTGCAACTCCGACATTTTTATGTAAACAGCAAGTCCTTTCAGCAGCCGGGGATCCATATAATAAGCCAGTATTTTCAGAATCTGAATGCGGTTGGAAGTGAATAATGTGTCAAAGGCCGCCGCCTTGTCGATTCTCTTATCATCCATGTACCGATACCTTCCTGCAAAAGAGTTACTAGTATTTTATGAGAGCGGCAGCATGCTTATGCCGATCAATCCTTCGGGGTACAGAAAAGTCCGTACCCCGGAGTGATCGTGCCTACAAAGCTCCGGGAGATCCCGGAAAGCAGTATCAGAGATTAGCAACCGCAACCGTTGTTGTTACCGCAGCCACCGCCGCAGAAGCAGGACAGAAGCAGGATCCAGATCAGCCATTCACAGCAGTCATTGCCGCCGCAGCCATTGTTGTTGCCCAGCAGTCCACAGCCGTTGTTGTTACCGCAGCCACCGCCGCAGAACAGCAGCAGGATGATCCAGATGCAGCTGTTGCCGAAGATACCGTTACCACAGTTGTTATTGCCGCAGGAATTATTGCAGCCGCAATTTGTAGCAGTTAAGTCACTCATTTTTAGTGCCTCCACATTTTATTTATGCTCTATTGTATGCGGGGGAGCCTGTCAATGTTTCCGGAAAAGACTTGCAATAATTTCCGGATATAGTAAAATATAGATATCTATATAGACATGCATAGATTGTGAAAAGACAGATTTTAAATTAAGGATAGATAGATGGCACAGAAGATATATGTGGTAGAGGGGCGAAAGTTCCGCACGGAGGCGGATTATCAGAATGCCCTGAAGGATCAGCAGGTGATCGAGAATCTTCGGGTACAGACGAAGAAGATGAGCCTGGCAGATCAGAAGAAACTGCTGGAAGTGATCCGCAGCGGCAGGTGTAGATTCCATAGTATTCTGGGACAGGATTACATGGAAGAGCTGGCGGAGGACATTCAAAGACAGGAAGGAAAAGTACCGGAAACATCTCCGGCGAAAGGACATTCTCTTCAGAAAGAAAATACAAAAACAATCGGGAAGGCCCAAACTCCCAAAAATAAAAAAGAAGCATCAAAGAAAAAAGAAACTGTAAAAAAAGAAAGTCCTGATAAAAAAGTTCCCAAAAAGAGTCCGACAACAAAAAAGAAGACCTCTGTGAAGAAGAAAGCAGAACCGCAGTTTGACGAGGCAGAGATTGACAAAATCGTTCAGGAAGAATTGAAAAAACAGGAGAAACGAAGGAAACTTCTTGTGGTCTGTTGCAGTGTGATCGCAGTGGTATGCCTTGGCTATTTCGGAATTTATAACTGGTATAACATCCGTACTGCCGATAATTACAAGCAATTAAGTGAATTGAAGGATAAAGAGCCGGCAACCGGTCAGAATCAGGATCCTGTGATCCATTACACCGCGGATGAAACGCAGAGTACGCCCCCTCCGGTACTGGATGAATATAAAAATTTATTAAATAAGAACAAAAGACTAATCGGATGGGTAAAAATTGACGATACTAATATAGATTACCCTGTAATGCAGACAACGGATAATGAATATTATCTGGATCATAATCTGAATCAGGAGTATGATAAGAACGGATCCATTTTTATGGACAAGGACTGTGATGTACTCAAGCCCAGTACAAACTTCATTCTATATGGACATCATATGAAGAGCGGGCAGATGTTCGGAAGCTTATCTTCATATAGCGACCAGAGCTATTGTGAGAAACATCCCTACATACAGTTTGACACCATCTATGAAAAAGGCCTGTATGAGATCATGTATGTATTCAGATCCCGGGTCTATAGTGAAGATGAAATCGTATTTAAATACTATCAGTTTATAGACGCCCAGAGCGAGCAGGAATTTGACTCCTATATGAATGATATGGCAGAGATGTCATTATATGACACAGGAGTCACAGCTTCGTTCGGTGACCAGCTTTTAACACTGTCCACCTGTGATTACCAGGAGAAAAACGGCAGATTTGTAGTGGTTGCCAAAAAGGTGACGACAAAGGAGTAAAGGATGACTAAGGGTAAAAAGAAGACTAACAGAAGATTAAAAAAGACAGTAAGGAAAACCCTGGGAACATTGTTCCTGATCTCAGCGATCGTAGTGGCAGCGATTCCTACGGAAGGACTGCGTGCGGAGGAAGATGCTGTGGCACAGGCGGCAGGACATACACATGCCGCTACACATACTTCCGGCAGTGCAAAATACAAGGTATCCATCCGGAAAGATGCGCCGGAGAAGGCAGCGGATCTGAAGGCTGGAAGCAATGTCCCGACTATGGATTCACTGATTCCTGTAGTTCCTTCGGGAACAACGATCTATACCACCAGTACGAATGCTGACGGAAGCAACTATCAGTTCGCATATATGGCAGTAAACGGTGTATGGTCAGCCATTCTGCTGGGGTATAATAAGGACAATACTCTGCCGAACAATACGCTGACGATCCCTAATAAAGTAAATGCGTACATACAGCCTACCGGCAACCTTGGTACCGGTAACGGTTATGTGGCAGCCAACATAAAAGGGGAGCCACTTTATTATGAAGCAACAACGGAATACACCCGTATGGTAGATGATATAACCAAGCCAAGATATCAAGATGATGGGAAAACACCGTTGGTGGATGCTACCGGTAAGCAGTTGTATGAACAGAAGGAAGAAACTTATAAAGTAGGAGAGATAAAACCCTGTTATGCTACTGATAATGCATGGAAGGATCTGGATGTTTTAACACAGTTTTATTATTATTCCAAGGGAGCTAACGGTTCCAGCGTAAATGGTGCGGAGGACGGTAAGGGAAACGCAGCAGTATATGCCGATTATGCGATCGCAACTGACAGTGATCACCAGTGGATCAAAGATGCGGAAGTAAAATATATCGGCAACCAGTACCTGGATTCTGCATTTGATGCCCTGACAAATACAAATAAATGGAGTGTTCCAACAGACGGAGGCTATATTACAGCAGCAACTGCTTCCAAGGGTATCTTTGCACAGGCCGGTAATATCGGAACGCTGATCATCGGAGAGGATTTGGTAGGCATCGGTAACTATGCTTTTTATGAATGCACAGGTCTGAATGATGTAGAGTTTGGTAATGGTATTACCGTTATTGGCAACTATGCTTTTGCCGGATGCGGCAGTATGAGAGATGTGTCTATTCCGGAAAAATGTAATCTCGGTCAGATCGGAGACCATGCCTTTTATAACTGTACCAACCTTACAAGCTTTACTTTACCAATAAGTGTAAAGTATATCGGAGATTATGCTTTCGCAGAATGCCGTTTCTTAAGTGATTTTGAAATGTGCAATTCCGGTGACGGAACCAGTGCAAGTAATTTGAAGGAGCTGGGGTGGAATGTATTTGAAAACTGTGAGACCCTTTCTTCTCTGACCTTCCCGGAGAGTTACAATGAAGCTCTGGATATTTCAGCCTTTAAGGGATGTAAGAATCTGAGACACATTACTGCCCGCAGCAAGCAGATGACGTTTACGGAGAAAGAAGATGGGGATGTCTATTGCTTTGACTGCTTTAAGGATATGCTGTCCGGAGATCCGGTAAACGGAACCTTCTACTTTGAAAGCAGGGATGATTCCACACTGCATACCTTCACCAGAGATCATTGTTTTGCATTCAGTTATATTGATTATGATTCCGAGGCAAATCAGTATAAAAGCCTGAATAAATATGAACTTACGGTTCAGGATCTGAATGTGACAGGGGAGAAAGGAAGATCTACTTATGTAGTAAATTCCAACAATGTACTGATATCCAGTACGGTAGGAGAAAATGTATCGAGGCTGGAGATCCCGGATCTTATCGGACCTTATCATATTTATAATATTGACGCCAATACTTTTGCCAACAACTGTAATCTGACCATGGTATCACTGCCTGCCAGTGTTGTATCTGTAGGGGATAACGCTTTCAAAGGATGTCATAATCTGGCAACGGTGATCTTCAATAACAGTTCAGTGGCAATAGGAACAGATGCATTTAAAACGCAGGATTATACAGGAGCAGCGCACAGAGGCAATTGCCCTGGAAAGGTAGAAGTCGACAGTGATAATTCTCCGAAGGTAAAGCTTACCTTTGTCGGAGAAGTTTCGCCGACCTCCACTCCTTACCTGTATGCCATGAGTGAGGATGGAAGATATAATAACGGCAGTCAGCTGAAGACTTATGTCAGATATTGCAGTGGTTGGCCGACCAATCTGGTGGTACAGTACAATGAGGAAAAGGGTGTCAGTGAACTGATTGATTTCCCTGCTTTCTCGCAGCTGAGCGGATATACAAATGAAACAAACTATCCTTATCTGACAGATGCTCAGAGAAAAGCTGCAGGGACAGCATTGGATAAATATACGCACAACCAGACTCTGACAGAAGACCAGAAGCAGTTTATCGACTCTGCACTGAATGTTGTAATACCTGAGGGTATTCAGGCAATTAAAGACGGACTGTTCGTTGAGAAAGAGAATGCGGATGTAGCTGCAGCCAGCCTTAAGGAAGATAAGACCGTTACCATATATGGTCTGGACACCATTGAAGCAAACGACTTCAGAAGCGAGGATGGTACGGATGCTGCCCAACATCTGAAGGCAGTTAATATACTTGGTAATACGGCATCCATTGCAGCAAATGCTTTTGAAGGCTGTGCAGCATTGGAAACAGTCAATATCACCGGAAATATGAGTTCCATCGGGGACTACGTCTTTAAGGATTGTCCTGCCCTGAATGATGTGACATTGTCCGGAACGATCAACAGTCTGGGACTGATTCCGTTTACCGGATGCAATCAGCTGAGCAATGTGGCATTCCTGGGAAATGACTATTTCAGCTGTGATGAGTCCATTATTTATGGAATGAGCGGTGGTGCCAAGGCAAGGATTATTGAGTGCCTGGAAGGCAGAACCAGTAAATATGTAAAGCCTTCTGAACTGGCAGGAGTTACTTCCATTGCACCCAGAGCATTCCAGGGATGTGATGCCCTGAGAGAAATCGATCTCACGGAAAGTAAGATTACAACGGTGCCGGAATATGCCTTTGCAGATACAGCGGAAATGCGTACGATTAAGCTGCCCACTACCTGTACCACTATTGAAGATTATGCGTTCAAGAAAAGCGGTATGGAGCGGTTGGAGGCGAGTCAGTATCTGAACCTTATCGGCCAGCATGCATTTGATGATCTGCTCAAGGCAAATCCGAAACCAGAGGATGTGGTGATCTGCAGTCCGGAAAACAGTTACTTGTATAATTACGCAAAGTTAAAGGGTTTTACAGTAGATACTACTCCCCTGGTAGAGTATTTTACCGTTAACTTCAGAGACTGGAATGAAGAATTAGGCAGCTATGCTCTGGTACCTGATGCAGAGCAGAGAGTTAAGGGCGGTGAAGCTGCAACGCCTCCAACTCCGGCAGGTAAGAGTGGAGAGGTGTTCCAGTATTGGGATCCGGATCCCAGTGAAATCACAGCAGATGTTACAATTACTGCTATGTACAGCAAGGAAGATCCCGATGCCAACAAGCTGACGGTAACCTTTGAAGACTGGGATGGTACTGTCATTAAGGAAATCAAAGTGTCCTCCGGCGGCAGCATCGCAGATGCGGATCTGCCCAATACCTCCAATCTGGTGAGAGACGGTTATGTCTTCACCGGATGGGACAGAGAACTGACCAATATTACAGAGTCCTTTACCACCAGAGCAGTATACAAAGCTCTGAGTGAAGACGATATTGTCATCCGTTATATTAATAGCGTGACCAAGGAAGTATTCTATCAGACCACGATCAAGAAGGGATCTGTTGCACCCAGCATTCAGACTCCTACGGTCAGCGGATATACTTTCAAGGAATGGTTACCGGATATTGCAACGGCACTTACCGAAGATACAGATTTCTATGCGGTATATGAGACCAGTAGTTCCAATAACGGTGGAACGACCAGCCCGGGAACCGGTACCAGTCCGAATCCCGGCACCAGCACCAGCCCGGGAACCAGTACCAGCCCCGGAACGAACGGTACGACAGCTAAGATGTATACCCTGACTGTTAAGAACGGATCCGGATCCGGAAGCTACATAGCAGGTTCCCAACCGATCATCGTAGCGAATGACCCTGCGGCAAACCAGCAGTTCAGCAGCTGGTCCATTGATCCCGGTAATACGAAGATTGCCAGCAAGGTATTGTCTGCTACAGTAATCACCATGCCGGAAGCAAATGTAACTGTAACTGCAAACTATACGGCAAAATCAAATAGTGGCAACAGAACCAGTACTTCTACCGGAAGCGGTAATTCTACGAATTCCAATTCCAACAGAAGACCGAACAGTACTACAACAGGAAATGTCTCCGGCGGCAGAACCACCGTTGTCATTGACAAGAACGGTCTGTCCAATACCGGTGTGGTATCCGCTACGGTAAACGGATCTTCCGATAACTTTGTGATCAAGATCACCGAAAGTGCATCTGCTTCCGAGGAAGTAGTAAAGGCTCTGATGGCTGAGTACGGCAGTGATCTCAGCGCGATCAAGTATTTCCCGATGGACATCAGTCTCTATGATTCTACTGGTAATACCAAGATCACGGATACTACAGGTTTGTCCATCAGCATTACCCTGCCGATCCCGGATTCTCTGATCACCTATGCAGGTAACAACAAGGTGGCAGGAGTGGTGAACAGTAAGTTAGATAAGCTGACACCGAAGTTCTCCACGATTTCCGGAGTATCCTGCATTACCTTTACGGCGGAGCATTTCTCACCGTATGTGATCTATGTGGATACGAACAACCTGACAGCCGGAACAATCGCAGACAGCACTCCTAAGACCGGAGATGCCATTCATCCGAAGTGGTTCCTGTCTCTGGGTCTTGCATGTCTGTCCATAGTATTCTTCATGAAGAAGGATAAGAAGACTCTGCGCAAGGCAAGAGCCTAGTGAAAATAAAGGATGGGAAGGTTTATGAATCATAAAAAGTGGGTAGTTGCATTGGCATTGATAGCTACCGCATTGATCCTGACACATCTTCCTGTGTCGGAGGCAGATGCGGCAGCGTCTGCCTCCGATTTTCAGATTGAAGGCAGTACACTGACAAAATACAGAGGAAGCGATGAACGTGTCACGATTCCCGATACAGTGGAAGTCGTGGGTGAGAGTGCTTTTGAAAATAACCAGAAGGTACAGTTTGTTGTGGTTCCCAAATCTGTGAAACGACTGGATGCCTATGTGTTCTGGGGCTGTAATAATCTGGAAGAGGTTGTACTTGGTAAAGGTCTTACCTCAGTGGATGAATATGCTTTTTCAGGATGCACCGGACTGAAACAGATCACGATCCCTGAGAATGTACAGAGTATTGATGTACAGGCATTTGCCGGATGTACGAACCTTACGGATATTTATATTCCGGACACGGTGACAAGCATCGCAGACGATGCATTCTTAAATTGTGATAACGTAACGATTCATGCGGACGAAGGCAGCGTGGCTGAAAAGTTTGCACAGAAGCTGGCAGAGCAGAAAAGTCAGAGTCCTCTGGTAACGGCAGCGCCGACGGCGACACCGGCGGCAGACGGAACTTCGGATTCACAGGCAACAACAGAGCCTGCCCCCACTGAAACGCCGACCCCTGCACCGACACCGGTGCCCGGAAATGTGCTCGGCAGTACCTTTGTCGTAGGAAATCATGCGATGGTTATGATGCTGCCTGAGGAAGAAACTGTGCAACAGGGCTATACGGAACCGGTAGCAGGACAGGAGACTGACGGTGAACCGCAGGATATCACAGCGGAAACAGAAGACGGAAAAATTCCGGAATGGAAATATTACAGGAACCAGTCGGTAGGAGCAGTGAGCATACCGGAGGGAACGACCGAAATCGGACGTTTTGCTTTTTCCAGAAGTTCTGTACAGTCGATTACTTTACCAGAAGGTGTGACCACTATTGATTATGCAGCATTTTATCACTGTGATGATCTGAGTAGTGTGATATTGCCGGATACGGTGACCCGGGTGGAAGCCAAGGCATTTACGCATACCGGATGGATGGATGATTTTGAAGAAAACAGCATGGATGATTACCTGATCAGCGGGGACATTCTGGTGGCTTACAAGGGGGATCTTCCCGAAGTGACCATACCGGATGGTGTTCGTGTGATCGCTGATGAAGTGTTCCGCAGCCATACGGAACTGAAAAAGGTGCATCTGCCTGCAAGTGTCACCAATATCGGTGACAGCGCATTCCCGGAGGGAATCGAAATTATAAATGAATAAGGGTCAGATTTTACCGACACCAGGATAAGAAACCGGCATAAGATAGAATAAGTCTTATGCCGGTTTTGTCTTATTTTACGGGGAAGGAACAAGATGCAGCGGGTAAGGGAACAGGTACAGGTGCCGGAACAATTGCATAGTGGGGCAGGACGTGTGAAATCTGTGACTGTTGCTGTGCTGGATACCGGAATTGCTTATCATCCGGATCTGGTAGGACGGCTGCTTGCTTTTTCCGACTTTGTAGAAGGCCGTTCCTTTCCGTATGACGATAATGGACACGGGACACATGTCTGCGGGATTGTATGCGGAAGCGGAGAACTGTCCGGAGGAAGATTTCGCGGAATGGCACCGGAGGCAAAGCTTGTGGTGGGAAAAGTGCTGGACAGACAGGGGGAGGGCTCCTGTGATTCCATGCAGGAAGCACTGGAATGGGTACTGCGGGTGAAAAACAGGTATGGAATCCGTGTCCTGAATATCTCTGTGGGGATCGGAGACCTGAAGGAACGTTACAAGGAGCAGATGCTGCGAAAATCTCTGGAATTGTTGTGGGACCATAATATTCTCGTGGTCTGTGCTGCAGGCAATACCGGTCCGGAGGACGGTAGTATTTCGGAGATGGCCAGTAGCAGAAAGGTTCTGACGGTGGGTTGTCATGACGGAAGATATTGTAAAAATGATCCCGGAAGGTGTGAGACATACTCCGGCAGGGGCAGAAGATATGATGTGACCCGTAAACCGGATATTGTGGCTCCGGGGACAAGGATTCTGTCCTGTAATGCTTTCTGGCAGAACCGGAACGGCAGAATCTACAGACCCTATGTAGCAAAAAGCGGCACATCCATGGCAACACCCATTGTATCCGGGGCGGCAGCCCTTGCTATGGAAAAATATCCGGGAATTACCAATGAAGAATTTGTTCGTCTGCTGTCCCTTACAGCTACCGATCTGGGAGAGCCGTGGAACAAGCAGGGCTTCGGCATGCTTAATGTACGGAGATTATTAGAAAACAAGTAAAAGGATAAAATCACTGGGAAAAATAAAAAATATGATCTGTCTCTTATACACATCTCCGAGCCCACGAGACACTGAGCGATCTC
>ENA-OYWO01000999-OYWO01000999.1-human-gut-metagenome-genome-assembly--contig:-NODE-999-length-14287-cov-3.816821_pt1 | contig 14287 bp, 7 predicted proteins | sample MGYA00244170_ERZ653397 | MGnify/ENA primary metagenome ERZ653397 (study PRJEB26926, sample SAMN06164906) | human gut metagenome | biome: ENVO:00009003; feature: ENVO:2100002; material: ENVO:00002003...
AGATCGCTCAGTGTCTCGTGGGCTCGGAGATGTGTATAAGAGACAGCAAATATGCTGCAAGTATCTTACCGTTTGAAGTCACGACTTCTTCATCTTCTGTAACTCGTATGCGGTTATAGACGTATTCGTTAGTGACTATCTTATCACGGGCATAGATAGATTTAAACTCAGCATCACCGTTGTTTTTGATGATCCATCCGGTTGCACCTGATATGAAAGTGCCCGTTATCTTTCCGGCTTTCATTGTTGCGGAGCAGATGAAGCCCCATATTCCTGTACTTATTAATCCTGCCATATCTCTAATTTTTATCCATATTCTGTTGTATTTCAATATTTCGTATTCTCATTTCCAGTGCCCGATAATCTGCCATCATTACACCGCTGACCTGAACCGGGGGAACATATTCATCGGCCGTTCCTCCCCAACTTTTTGGAACACTTAACCAATTTTCTGCAAGCACACATTTTTCAAAACATCCCGTTTTGATTACTTCTTTACCATAATATTGTACCCATAATTGAGGGAGCATTGACGTTACTTTCATACAAGAATTAAAACATTGATCGAAGCTCATAACTTTCGTACAGTAGTCAAACAGTCTGAAAGGGATGGTTGTTAAGCTACGGCAATCGTAGAAGCATCTATAAAAATACGTAACCTCCTTACAGTTGTCAAACAGCCCGTTGGGAATGATGGTTAATCCGTAGCAGCCGTTGAAGCATTCTTGAAAATTGGTAACTTTTGTACAGTAGTCAAACAGTCCGGCAGGGATGGTTGTTAAGCTACGGCATTCAGTGAAGCAAGAATAAAAAGACGTCGCCAATGTACAATTATCAAATAACCCAACGGGGATACTCTCTAAACTTTTACAGCGAGAAAAGCAAAGAAAGAATATCGCAGCCTTTGGGCAGTTGTCAAACAACTCAGCAGGTATGCCCACTAAACTATAGCAAGCTTCAAAGCAAGAACTAAAACTATATCTATTTCCATCATTCTTAAAAACGGGACCTACGTATGATAGCTTATTAAAATTACTAAAGAACAGGTTTGAAACTTTACTATTCCCAATACTCCAGTATGCAATCAAACATTCGGGAGTCCCATTGCATTTGCTGATGTTAGTGCAGTTCTTCACCTCCACCTGATAGTTTCCAGTAGTAGCATAAGAATGATTATATGTTTTACTCCCTGTTCCCAATGCATTTTCTAAGGTTTCATCTCCCCAGTCAATGACATAATCGGTTGTTGTTGATTCAATAGTCAAAACTGCATTAGTTCCACGAAGCATCAACAGAATATTTCCATTTTCTTCTGGCTTAAAAATTTCAGCATTGAATATTATTGATATACCGAAATTTATGGGAGATACGCTAACCGTTACTTCTCCTGTACTGCCTATATAATTATGCTTCACAGCCGTATAAATATATTTCCGTTTGCTATCTACCCGAAATGTACATATACCATCAGCATCAGTAATGCCTGTAAGGTTATCACAAGTCACGGTAACACCATCTACAACAGTAGAACTTGCATCTCTTACAAAAAAATTTAAATCTACTTTTGCCGGATCAATATATATATAGGCCGAAGAAGCAGAAGTACCTACTGTTACACTTCCAGTTTTCGACAAGTAATCAGGATGTATAATTGTATAATCATATATTCCTTTACCTAATAACAATATACACTCCCCATATAAGTTAGTAATTCCCTGTTCGTCTCCACATTGAACGATTACCCCTTGAACTAATGAACTGCCATTATTTGACCTTACTATAAACTTAACCTCTACAGCCGCATATACTTCCACCGTATGTGTAGTATCGCTTGTAATAGCACTGAACGAGAATGTATTTCCGGCATACCCAAAAGCCTCTACCGTTCCGCTTACCGCTTCACCTCCACGTACAAGAGTAACATATCCGTTAGCATCGGAAGTGTATTTTTTGCCATTAGCAGTTACGGTTGCACCTTGCAGGTAAACAGATTGATTGTACACCTTTACACGAATAGTTCTTAAAGGAATATATATAACAGAATAGTTTTGTGTACGGGTTCCGGCAACAAGATAAGTACTACTATAATCTACGTGATTATCACACTTGAAGGTAAACACGATTGTTTCATTATCCTGTGCAGTTATCCTGTAAGTGGTTTCACTCACCTTTACAGCGTCAAAGTTACATTCCAGAGTACTATTCGTAATCGCTTTACCCTGCGATGAACCAAACACAAAGGTCGTAACCGTTTCCGGCTTTAACTGCGTGTATGTAATAGTCAGTTCCGGGAAAGCCGCCTGTACTTCAGCGAGCTTTACGGAAGTGGCTAAAAGCACGTGGCACTTACCTGTAATTACGGCTTTATCTGTACTCATGCCGTTCACGTCAAGTCCCTTCAATTTAGCGAGCCTTACCAGTGTATCAAGACTGTTTAAACGCCAATCAACTCCTATTAAACGAACTCGTTCCAACACAGGGGAACTACCCAGAAGACATTTATTAATCAGCGTTGCTGAATCAACCCCATTTGTATTTTCGATATAAACGGTAGACAGATTATTTATTCCTGCAAGTTCAAAACCATCCTGTGTCAAAGTCTGGTTTCTGATTGTAAGGCTGGTTATTGTATCGGGCAGATACAACTGGCTCAATCTTCCGGCCGTTGGCAACTTCACGGAAGTGACGGAAGTACCCTGTGCATATATCTCTTCAATGTTCTCGCATCCGGACACATCAATAGGCTGCGTCAGCTTGTTACAGTTCATCACGTTAAGCCGACGGAACAAAGTGTTATTTCCGATGGCCAGCACGGTCAGATTGCTATTCTGATAACCAACCGCACCACTACCGACTATCAATTCAGTAAGTTTTGTCGCTTTGGAAATATCAACCGTTCCGGGATACATACCAGACAGGTCGCCCAAAGAACCAATATAGGCGGCACCATACACAATCGTTTCCGTATCATTGAAAGCGATCTCCGGAGCTTTTATCTCTATCGGCACCCCTTTATGTCCTCGACGGCTGATTATATATGAACCGTATTTCACCGCAACGTAAACATCACCGGCAGGTGTAAGGGTAAAGTCCGCATTCGGTTTTACTCCCTGCCATACATTCGGCGTATATAAACGCATGGTAACGTAGTCGTTCTTAAAGTCACCGGCTACATACTTTGAATCAATGTATCGGAAGCGGTTATATAACCACCATTTACGGTGCTGCGAACGTGAGCCTTGCAAAGCATACAGATAAGAGCCGTTGCCCTCATTCAATAGCGGGTCAATGTACTTGAATTTCCCGTCAGCGTTATAGATCGCTTCACACCACTTATCTGACTGTTCACCATTAAGCACGCCAATACACATATCATAAGATATAGCTCCGGAACTACGCATCTGTTGATACATTGCAGTAATCTCAGGCAAATAGGCTTGTTCCACATTATTCCATAAGACGGATTGTTCGCCGTTCCAAACCTGTCCGCTGCCTTCGGTGTCGTGATATTCTACATCATAGCCGAACGCTATCGCACCCTCATTATTTATACCACACACGGTATCATTATCATAGAAAATAGTTACCCAATGTACCCCGTCATAAGTAGTTAAGAACATATTCTTTGCCCGTTGGTCTACCATCGCGAATAACTCCGTTATGGAATAGTACGAAAGAATAAAGTCCAGGTCAAGATACTGGCTCGCTTCCGCTTTGAACTTTGCCGGATTGCCTTTGGTTGATACCAGCCAGTCAGTGAGACGTTTCAGATTTACCGGTATCTTTCCGGCTTCGTATTCGGCATTCAAATCATCATCATCCGGGTACCGGGCTTCAAAGTCATTCAGCCAGTCCGGTTTACCTTCGGCGTCCTTTGTCGTGTAGTCTGATTTCAGGAACAGCACCCGGTCAGAAGTATTGTTCTTGATTTCCCAACACTCCATAGCACCAACAAAGCCGAAAGTTTCCTGCGTCGATTTGTCGTTATTGAAATTGTATTTTCCAACGAACTCCAAAGGGCTTGATTCGGTTGCACGATGGAAGATCGTAAACGGATATCCATCTACCGTAGTACGGACACGGGCATCCAATTTTTGCGGCGGTACCAGATAATTCATAGCACGCAATACACGGTCAATAATTTTAGCCATACCCGTATTGTGAGTTCCGGAGCTCTCTGCAAAGTCAGCTTTGAAACAGAACGTATCAACCGGAATTTCACCCTCCCTGATTGCAATTTTCTTAACGACCTCACCTGTAGCGGTCATAATGAAACCACTCTTGCACTTCACTTTAAAGTTCTTCCGCGGATAATACTGCGACGAAGTGCCCTGCACGTCAATCTGGACGTTTTCAGCACGCCAGCTACGAGCCGGATTCTGTTTGTCTTCATAGATAAGAGTGACTATCTTCTTGTCTCCTTTGAAGGTAGGCAAATCGCCAATGATCGTAAGTCCCGGAATCTGTTCTAACACCTTCGGATATGACACGTCACCGTAATCATCAAAAATTCGGTTACGGGTGTACATGGCTATTTTATTCTGCATGTCGTCCATGTCGGCAATGCAGTTATCCAGCATTTGGAATTGATTTAATGCGGCTTGATACACACGTATGTTATGAATACAGACGGTACAATCATTGCTACCTATTACAATGTCGGCAGGTTTAGATTGCATAAAGTTATCATCCGTCGGGTATTGGATCACACCGGAGGCGGTGCCGTCAATGTAGGTATACACCAGGCGGCTCCCGGTTCTGTCTTCAATAACAAACGCTACGCGTACACGTTCGTCTTCTTTAAAGCGCATATCAATGGCCGACTGTTCCGAACGTAACGAAGCGCTTTGTGCCGTTATCTCAATGCCGCGGCCGCCGTTCATGCAACTGGCTACAATAGCATTGTAATCCACCACGTCCGTAGTAGACAGTTCTAATTCGATTGTTTTACCGGTGACTCTAAAGTCATCACCGAAAATCTTCATCGGAATGGTTACCCGCGCATCACCGGATACTTTCAACGACACAATACCATTTTTGTCGCTAACCCAGCCGTTTGTTACAAAGTTGAATCCGGTCAGTGATGCCGATATACCGTTATTTGTCCATTGCTCCGGATGCGCTTCGTTATTGCTTCTTCCGGCCGCCGTGAGAAATAATTGCAAATGTTCTGTTTCGGCACTTACGTCAATCTCGGATGCGGTGATATTCAGCGTAAACGATTTATAGACCGAACCTACGGCAATGTTAAGCGTCAGGCTTCCGGCTTTATCGGCACGGTAGTTCCACACCTGCCGGGTGCGGTCAACAATACGCTCGCTTACTACCGCACCATTTACTTTTAATGATACGGAAGCGCTGGAAGCTGCCGGATCATATACAAAGAACGGCACTGACAACGTGCTGTATTGCCCGGCAGATGACACGTTAAAAGAAGACGCGATAACAGGCGTATTATTCCCGGCAACAAAGCATGCGAGCGCATATCTCAGCACATTGCTTTTCACTGTCACGCCATTGATTTCAGCCTCAATGTAGACCTCCAGAATGTGCGCACCATGTGCCTGTGAGGGAATGGTCTGCGTCATCTGGCGATTATTAGCCGTTGTCGGGACGACAGCAAGCACTTTACTGTCCAACTTAAAGATGATACTCTTTTGGATTGCCCCTATCGGTGTATAACGGAAACTGATATCACCGGTATAAGCCTGATATTCATCAAAGGTGGATGAAATGGAAAGCGATACAACCTGCACAGAGAAGGTAAGGGTACGGTTGACGCTATAGGAGTCCGTCACGCTCACTGTTATGGAATTATCACCTGCCACGAGGTATCTGCTGCAATCCCACGCAACGATGCCCTGCTCAACTGGCATGGTTGCCACACGAACCCCATTCACGTTATAGTAGGCCGTACCCGCACCGGTGGAGCTGCCATCGCTTGTATCAAAGGAGGTAAATTCATAAATCAATACAACGCTATCACCGGAAAGGGCAATCATCGACAATTCAGACTTGGCGGTCAGGGTAAGCCGGGAACCGACACCGAGGCTGGTTGCCGGTACCGGGCGAATGATACCGTCAGATTTAACTTCAATACCGTATTTTCCCGGTTTCAACGTGTCGAAGGAAGAATCCACGTTATCCAGTTCTCCCAATGTACCACCGCCAGAACCACCGTCAAGGGCTACCTCAGATAAAGAAGTGGATAACCCCTCCGGGTTACCGTTTCCTTCTTCCGTTATGGATAATGACATTGTTTCAGGGGTATTATCACCAAGTTCCGTCAGTCCGTCGGACATTACTGTTTTCAATTGCCTTGCATTCAAAGGAGACTTGACGGTGATTCCATCTTCAAAAGTCTTATGTCCTTTCGCTGTGTCCGGCTCCAACCGGCTTAACGCACGTTGTTTTATTTCCTTCAACGTACGTAGACCTGACAATACGCGATAATCATTAATTTCACGTCCATCCCAACTTTTTAGTATATCAAAAGCTACTTCTTCTTTCTGAGCCACCACATATTTCAACTCAGAAAGACTACTATCCACCTGCGTTTTCCACCCCTTCCCCACCTGATTGCTGCATTCAATCGTGGCAATGCTCAGATTATCCAGTTTCCGCACCACCTTCGTCATCCGGCTGTCACGATAGCCGATCTCACCAAAGTACTCACTGCTCAACAGACGTACATTCTGGCCAATAACCAGCGGCACACTGTTCTTATCTATATAGATATAATCCGTATCACCGCCATACTTCGAGATATCTTCACTATACTTCTTCAGATAATCATCCACGGCCGCTTTATAGTCCTGCTCCGCCTGCGTTTCATACTCCACAGGCATACGAAAGTTCCAGGGAATATAAGTATTCCCGATACGAGGAATCAAATTTCCACCGGGTATCTGCGTTTCTTCATCCGGATAGATATTGATAATTTCCCACTCCTTAGTAGCCGAATTATAATTCGCTTCAAAGTCACGCCCGGCAAGGTTACCAGTCTGGAAAGACACCTGTTTCACCAACCCGCCTATTTCATAATCCGACGAAGACGGATCAAACATCATGCCGCTGTCTTTGAAGTAGTAGACTGTGAATTTGTTTCCGTCTTCCCCGGTCTTTTCCTCCGTACGAACCTCCGACACCGTACCTGTATAATGCGGAAATATCTCTGCGAATGCCGCTTCCTCTACATATTCATACAATCCGTATTGAGTGTTGCGGTCCACATAAGTAGACTTATCCGGAAGCTGAAGACGGGAATACCCATAACGGCTACGATCTATATTCTTTGTCGAACCCAGCGGAATCAGCCGGGTAAAAAACTTCACGTCATTGCTGTTCTCCGACTGGGTAAGCGAAGTCAGTCCCTGCATGTAGCCAAGGGAAATACGTTCGCCCCGCTCGCAATGTGAAAGGTTGATTGTAAAACCATCCGCCCACCACTCCGTTTCGAAGGCTTCGGCTATGGAGGCCAGCGCATCCCAGCAAGAAGAATTGTTATATTCTATGGTCTGATTGGCAGCTACCACCACATCACCCATCGACCAGACTTCACGCCCATAGATGCGGTTCATGTTATCCACCCACTTCTTCAAGTGTTCACGCGGGCTACCATCAAGGGAGAATTGCACGTCATATTGCCCGTCCGTCAGGTTCAGATACATAACTCGCTGCGCATCATGCTCCGGGCCATAGAATTTAACGGAATAGGTGTATTCCTGGGTGGACTTTTGTTTTGGTTTATACTCTTTATTAATACTGAACTTTACTCCCGACAACAGCACATAGTCATTCACATCCAGCGGCACATAGAAAGGATGAGTGAAAGAAACGGATATCGCATTCTCCGTCATCAGTTCCATATTCCAGGTTGACGATGAAGACGTGCTGACCGTCAGTTTCAATTCTTCGCTCTGATTATAGATTTTAAGCTCCATTTGAATAGTATTTAATTATCATTTGAAGGGTCTATCGTTATATAAGGATTTGGCTCCCGAAACTTCATTTTCATCTTTCCGTATATCTTGCCATCGACCTTAAAAGGAGTAATCATCTGTTGCGTAGTGCAGCTTTTGAAATACATCTTATAAGTAGTTCCCAATTCCGGCAGAGAAAACACTAACCAGCTACTTTTAAGAAAGGTCTGAAAAGCGATGAATTTCCGATACCACTCTTCCTTTGTGTCGGCAAGAAGACCGAATTGCAACGTAACATCACGAGCTTCATAATGTGGCTCCGGCAAAGTATCAGGCAAACGCTCCCCGTTCTCTTCGCGAAACGTAACAGTTGTATAAGCTTTCATGGCCGGAACTTTCAGCAACTCGTTATAATTTGTATGACTTCCCAACGAATCTTCTGCCAGGAAAACATTAAATTCCGTATATACATCCACACCGTTGATGGTGAGCAATCCTTCCAGTATATCCATATCATCTCATTTTTACTCCGTCACGTTCCATTCTATCTACCGCATCGGATATAGCTTCCAAGTACTTGCAGAAAGCTGTATTCTCGGCGATGGTATTCAATATCCCTATTGCCTCATAAGCATATTGCGAGATATCCGTCATCTTGTCGTCCATGCTGATAACCCGTATCTGTATGGAAGTGGCAATACCTTCAATTTTTCCGGCAGTCTCTTCCGTGATAGTTGTCACTGCACCGGCGCGCCCCGATTGGCTTTCAGAGGAAGAAGAACTCCACCCAAAGGCATCGGCAAGTTCCTGCCTTTTTCGCAGCATCTCTTCTGTAATACTCTCTTGATCCTTACGCAGGGCCTCTGCCTCTTGCTCTGTCAGTTTCTCACCACTGTCGGTCGCGGCAGCCCAATCGTCATACAGCTTTTTGATTCTGTCACGATACTTGTCTGTGATGAGAGAAGAGAGGATTGCATTTTTCAGGTACTCCTCAAAGTTGTCGGCAAAGTCTTTTGAACTACTGTCCATGTCAGTCAAAGTATCAGTGAAGCTGCTCAGGAAGCTATCGAAATCAGTCTTTACCAGACCTTCCTTCCGGTCATTCTCCAACTTTGTCAGTTCGTCGTTGCAATCAATTATCTGCTGGAGATACTTTTGCGTGTCATCATGCAACTCAGCCCAGAACAATGGTGCATCTGCCTGAAGCTTCTTCAACTGTTCAACGCTCAGGTCGAAAAGCCCGGTCATACGCCCTTCACCAATGCCATAGCTATAGAAATCGCGTCCAAGTGCATTCTTAGCTTCATTCCATGCCTTGGTTGATACATCCTTACGCTGATCAACACCCTTCGAGGCAGAACTGCCCATGCCCAGAAATCCTTTGCTGGCTCCGGAGTTCAGATATTGCTTGCCCAGTTCGCGGGAAGCATCTTCCTGCTTCTGAACTGTGGCCTTGGCTATCTCATAGGCTTGCCGCCCTGTTTGGGAATTCAGTTCAAACAGTTCCTTTTGCTTTTCTATGACTTTATCAAGTATGGCAATATAGGATTCATACACCTTTGAGGCACGTTCGTATTCTGCCACCCCGTCATCATCCTTGAATAAAGAAGCTATCTTTGTGGCAACTTGGATGGCCGCACTGACTATCGCCAGAATGACCGATGCCTTTTCAACCGTACTGATAGCGGTTGCAGAAGTGTCGGCAGCAGCTTCAACGCCATCCATGGCAGTCAGCGTGAAAGACCCGATTTCTCCTATCAGGGAAATGATTTCACCGGCAGGCCCGCCTATTGATTTTCCAAGGTCATCCACTGACTGGCATAGTTCATCTATCTCGGACCTGACCTCCTTTTTGGACTTCTTTACTTTCGCATCCGTTTTGGTTACTTTATCCTGCGCCGCGTTGTATTCGTTTGTTTTCTCCCTCACCTTATCCAAGGCTTGCGCTTCCGTCAGATACGCTTTCGTTGATTCTATCTTTCCGGTTGCCGGATTGAGCTTGGATGAAGAAATGCCGTTTTCAATTTTCGCTCCACCTTTGACGGCTTCGGCTTGCTGGCGTGCATTTTCCAGTTCAACCTGCGCATCGGCAAGAGCCTGTTCCGCTTCGGCAAGTTCTTGCTTCTTGTCTGATAGTGACTGGAACGGATTACGGGAGTCCAGTTCGTCCATTATGGATTGAATGGTACTTGTATATTCGCGAAGCTGATCGGGAGACAGCACTTTAGCTGCTGTCTGTTTGGCGTTTTCAAACTGCGTCAACAGAGAATTGAGCGTGTCACTCGACGTCTCTTTCAGGTTTTCAAAGGCGCGGATATATTCGGGAGATTCCTTCAACTGTTCGTAGTCCATACTCATCAGCGACTTGCCTTTGTCCTTGGTTGCTTTCGCCAAAGCGATATTCATGATTTCGACGGTCTCCGTGTCGCCTTTCTTTTCCGCTTCCCGGCGTTTTTCTTGGATATCTGCCAACTTCTCGTTGTACTCCATCTCAATGGCAAGGCGTTTTTCCTCATAGGTGCCGTACTCCTTATTATATTCAACGAGAGCTTGTATCTTTTCCGCCTTCAGCTTTTTACTCTTATCCGCATACTCCTTTTCCAGGTTAAAGAAATCTTTTATATACTGCTCACTGGCAAGGTCACGTTGCTGCTTTGCCTGTCCTTTTACCGTAGCCACCTGTTCCGGCGTTACGGTCATTCCGTTCTTCTGTGCTGCTTGTAAGGCTTTCAATCGTTCACGCTCTTCCTGATCTATGCGTGCCAGCTCATCATCGAACTGTTTCCGGGCAAGTGCCTTTTTCTTTGCTTCACCTTCTTCCATCAGGGAGAGGGTCATATCGTTTATTTTCTGACGGGCTTTGAGATCCGCATCGGCAATTTCATTGGCTTTAGCTTCTTTGTCGAAAGAACCTTTATCCGATTTTACAAATGGGGTAAAGCCGGCCTGTTGAAAGATATTTTGATTTTCTTGAGTAAGTTTAGTCCCATTCGCAAGACTTTCAGCTCCCTCTTTCATGAATTTCTCTACGTTCTTCCGCTCTTCCTCAGCATTACGTTCAAGGGCTCCTTTATTCTGTTCGGTAATAGTTTCAATGGCTTTAGCCTTTTCCGCGTTGAATTCATTCAGAACTTTCGTGTAGAATTGATTGCCGGTCTTTGCGTATTTGGTTAATTTCTCTTCCATATCTTCATCCGCAATACCCTCAAGAAAATTTCCCCCTCTTCTCTTGTGCATTTCTCCGGCGGCCATACGGCTGGCCAGCGTAAGATCATCCGCATCCAAGTCCTTTTCACTATAAGCCTCCGCTTTTTTCTGTTTAGTATCAACTTCCATCATTTTAGCGATGGCCTCCTTATACTTTTCGGCGGCCACTTCCATAGAAGCGGCTATCAATGCGCGATTATTCATTGTGCGTAGAAAAGCCTCTTCTCCATTTATCAATAAGTTTTCGGCATCTTTTACTCCACGGACTGAAACGCCAAGATCATCAAATGTTTTTTTATTGGCATCTATGAATTTTTTCTTCTTGGCTATATCATTTCCCAGGTCTTGATAAGCTTTTTGAAGTTTTTTATATTCAAGTAACACCGTGGAAACACTACCTGCCGCTGATTTGCGCAATTCATCCTCTGCTTCAGCTTGTTTTTTCGCAGCTTCAGTTGCCGCTTCCTGGGCTTTCTTCGCTTTATCCTGCGCACTGCTATATTTATTCCACAATGCTATAAGACCGGTTATAGCAACCGATAACCCCAGTGTCAATGTTGCCATCAAAGCCTTTGCAGCTACATTAGAAATGCCCAGCGATACAGCAAGCCTTGTATTGGCTGCTGTCAGCATATTCTTGGCCCCTGTCAGCAATACATGCGTAAAATAGCTGTCCTTATTCAACGTATTGGCTACTTGCTGTACGCCCATGGTGATTGCCATCACGGCCTGCAATTTTGTTTGTATTTCCGCCAATTTCTCCTGCTCAACTCCAAAGAGGGAAGCCACGCCGACACCGGCGGTCATGACACCGGTCAAACCGGAAACGGCATCCATGGTAGCCTTTATATTCTTGTTGTCGTCGCTGAAGATTCGTCCTTGCGTGTTGATGTCCCCCATGCGGTCCTGCATTTCTCCAAGTCGCTGCATGGCTTCGGCATATTCCTGTGTCCCTTCTGTCATTCCCGACATCTGTTCTTTCAGGTTACGGATTTCCGTACGGAGCATGATATGCTTCTGGCTGGTCTGATCCACTTGCTTCTCCAGCAAGGCAAGTTCTCCCTTTTCCTCGGCAAGCACTTTTTTCGCGACTTCCAGGTCGGCGGTCAGTTCCGTCTTCATTTTGCCGGGAGACGCTTTCTCCAATTGTTTTTCCAGTGCCCTGATATCCGCTTCCACCTGTTTCACGGCATTGCTCTGTTCGTTCATGCGCGCCTGAAAGTCAGCCGTTACCTGTTCTACGGTCTGACCTACCTTAGAGGTGTCCCGGATAATTTCATCCAGTCCCTCTTTCGTTTTATTCCGGGTGATTAAAGTGAGTTCTACAGGTTCCATTATTTTTCAGATATATGGGTTTGGAAGAAGGCAACCGGGTCTTTACCTACACCGCTTGCTCGCTTCATTTTATTCATCATTGTCTTATACTGCCGTTTCTTCTGTTCTTCTACCGAAACATAGTGCGGAGCGTCTTTTGCCATAAGCAGCAGCATAGGATAAGGAACTTTCCACAATATATAATCTATACTCCAGCCGGTAGCCGTAGCCACTTGCCAGATTAACCCGAACGGGCTATGAGGAGCTTCCGTATACCCCTTTAACTCCCGCTGTTGGAATGGCTCAGATTCGGCTTCATCGGATTCATCGTTTCCACCAAGCTGATAGTAGTCAGAAAAGACTTCGGGTCGATCATGGTTACCAACTGATACATCGCTTCCTGCAAAAACATGGGATGCACAAACCATCGAAGCCACCAGGCCACGAAACGGTTCAACAGTCTGCCAAGCAACGGACCTCTTACCAAGGCATACGCCACTATCCGGCTTATTGTTTTTCCATGTTCCGCCACCAGCTTCATACTCTGCTCGCAGGTATATTCCTCCATATCCGCATGGGTTACTCCCATACTCAAAAACAGATTGCTAATCCGGATCATTCCTCCCAGCCCCGGTGTACGCATTATCACTCGGCGAGGCTTTCGCTTGCGGCATAAAAACTTGAATGGGCGGACGGGAATCGCCACGCCCATGTCAAGCATCAAAGCGGAAGCCTTCAATTGTTCCGTCTGTTCCATACGTTACCCTTCCTGAACTGGTGTCTGCGGTGGAATAATACGGTAACGCGCTTTGCCTTCTTCCAGAGGTTTCAGGCATTTCACCGTGCAGTCATAGCTCAGCACGCCACTCATGTTGATAGAATCGGCGAGCTCACCGCTCATCTTGGCGCGGGGTATCTCGATTTTGTGACCGCTTACACATTCTACTTCGAACGGTCCTTCCAAGTCTTTGAAGTCGGTGGGCGGTTCATAAGCACCATCCTTTGTCGCAACCGTGCCACCGAACAGTTCTTTGCAAATCTCCGGGGTCAACTGGATAAGCTTGAAGCCGAAAGCGGTGGTACCGGGATTACTGGTTATCTCATCTACCGGACCATCCTGAACCTGAGCGGCATAAATGGGGGTAGTCTGTCGTGCCTCACCCTTCGGAGACAAGCCGTCCTGACTGATCCAGCCGATTTCCTTGCTATTGAACTTCAATTTACCGATGCCATAAATCAGTCCATTATTCTCTTTTACTGCCATAATTTTATACGATTTAGTTATGTTTTAAACGCCGTTTAATCTGTATTAAGATAAAGGCGGTAACGGCCAACCGTCCTACCCATATCTGAAACCACTGCCACCCGGTGGGTTCATGCACCACCTGCGGAGGCGGTTCTTCCACTTCCTCGCCTGTTTCATTGCGGATGCGGGTCAGTTCTTCCGTCAGCGACATCACTTGCCGTGCCAGGCTGTCGCAGGTGGAGGTGATGATCAGTGTATCTCCCTTTCCGCGCACCACGCTGGCGGTGGCCTGCCCGCTGCGGGCACTATACCCCGCGCCTTCCGGTAGCGTGGCCAGTTGGTTCATCGGCAACTTCGTTTGCGCCACGCTGGCCGGAACGGGCAGGAGGGTCAGAACGGATCGTTTTACGTCGTGCAGGCTGTCGCTCAGGTGACGGGTGGCCGTCAGCCTGCCCGGACTTCTGCAACTCGTCACGGATAGGGCAATCATTCCAGTGACGACAAGTAGTAGCGCGAGCCACCGTGCGATCCAGTCGGGCGATGGCCCTGTAGCTGTCTCTTATACACATCTCCGAGCCCACGAGACACTGAGCGATCT
>ENA-OYWO01001014-OYWO01001014.1-human-gut-metagenome-genome-assembly--contig:-NODE-1014-length-14151-cov-25.035400_pt1 | contig 14151 bp, 9 predicted proteins | sample MGYA00244170_ERZ653397 | MGnify/ENA primary metagenome ERZ653397 (study PRJEB26926, sample SAMN06164906) | human gut metagenome | biome: ENVO:00009003; feature: ENVO:2100002; material: ENVO:00002003...
GACGGTTATATGGAGGGCAATGGCTACCTTGTCAGCTGGTGTGTGGGGCATCTGGTGGAACTTTCCCAGCCGGAAGCCTATGATGAAAAGTATGCCAAGTGGAGGTATGATGATCTTCCGATTTTGCCGGATCATTGGCGGTATCAGGTATCTGCCAGCACGAAAAAGCAGTTCGGAATCCTGAAAAAGCTCATGCAGCGGAAAGATGTGGAGAGTCTGATCTGTGCAACCGATGCAGGGCGTGAGGGAGAACTGATTTTCCGGCTGGTTTACCATCAGTGCGGCTGCAAAAAGCCGGTGGAACGACTTTGGATTTCCTCGATGGAGGACAGTGCGATCCGGGAAGGCTTTCAGAAGCTCCGACCGGGAACAGAATATGATGCCTTATATGAGGCGGCTTTATGCCGGGAGCGTGCCGACTGGATTGTCGGAATCAACGCAACCCGGCTTTTTTCATGCCTGTATGGGCAGACCCTGAATGTGGGGCGCGTGATGACACCAACGCTTGCGATGGTGGTCATGCGGGATGCAGCAATCCGGGCTTTCAAGCCAGAGCCGTTCTACTCGGCAGAATTGAAATTCCGGGATTTTCAAGCAGGCGGTGAGAGGATGAAAGAAAAAGCAGAAGCAGAAAAACTGGTGGCAGAGTGCTGTCAGGCAGGTAGTGCCATCATTACCAAGGTGGAGCAGAAAGAAAAATCAGAGAAGCCCCCGGCCTTGTTTGATCTGACATCGCTTCAGAGAGAAGCAAATCGGCAGCTGGGATTCACTGCCCAGCAGACCCTGGATTACACACAGGCTCTGTACGAGAAGAAACTCGTGACATATCCCCGTACCGACAGCCGGTATCTGACGGATGATATGGCACCGCTGGTGCCGGAACTTGTTTCTGTGATCCAGCAGAGCTTTCAGATTCAACCGGATGAGCCAGCACCGGTGAATGCAGCGCAGGTCATCAATTCCAAGAAAGTGACCGATCACCATGCCATAATCCCCACAAAAACAGCGGCGGGTTATGACATTTCCTCTCTTCCCAGTGGAGAACAGGCGATTCTTACCATGCTGGCGGTGCGTCTGATTTGTGCGGTAGGAACTCCTTGCCGCTATGCAGAAACCATAGTGGAAGCGGAGTGCGCCGGTCAGAAGTTCCGCACGAAAGGCAAAACAGTCACGGATATGGGCTGGAGGCAATATGCAGGAAAGCCGGTTGAAGATGCTGAGAAGAATGCGGAGGCAGGTGATCTTCCGGAGCTTTCGGAAGGCATGACATTGGAACTTGCCGGTGTCGATCTGAAAGAAGGCAAGACCAGCCCACCCAAGAGGTTTACCGAAGATCTTCTGCTTTCAGCGATGGAGAGTGCCAGCTCGGACGAATTCCCGAATGGCGTAGAGCGAAAAGGCATCGGTACACCAGCCACACGCGCTGCCATCATCGAAAAACTGGTGCAGAAAGGCTTTATCGAGCGCAGGGGCGATAAGAAAACGAAATACCTTTGTTCTACGGACAAGGGAAATGCGCTGGTGACGGTGGTGCCGGAACAGATTCAGTCTCCATCCATGACGGCAGACTGGGAGGAAAAACTGCTGAAAATAGAACACGGCGAGTATGACAGCGATGCCTTTATGGGAGAAATCAGCAGCATGGTCAGCGGACTTGTAAAAACCTACGAGGCTGTGAAAGGTGCCAATGTCCTGATGCAGCCGGAATGCAAAGTCATTGGTTCCTGCCCCGCCTGCGGCAGTGATGTTTGTGAAACGGCAAATGGATGGTTTTGCAGGGATAAGAGCTGTAAATTTGCGCTCTGGAAGGAAAACAGGTTCTTTCAGACACTGGGAAAGCAGATGACAGAGGAACTGGCAAAGCAACTGGTAAATCAGGGAAAAGCACGGCTTACCCATTGCTATTCCAAGAAGTCCAATCGTTACTATGACACAACCGTTCATGTAGAGACCGGCGAGGACGGTGCAGCAGCATTTAAGCTGGAGTTTGGAGGTAAAAAATGAGCATGAAAATGATGAATGCAGCTTATCTGGTGGATAATGTCGCTCTGCTTTCCTTGCAGGAAAAGCAGGACGGCGTGGAATTCCACTGTTTTGATATGGGCAGCAAGGTGCAGGTTGCCGAGGGACACATGGGTTGGGATGTGTTGGATAAACAATCGTTTTCTACTCTCGAAGAAAGCGCGAGGGTGGCAGCACTCAAGGAGATTCCCCAGCTGGACGGTCTTACCGTTGCGCCGGTAGCTCTGGAGATGCTGGAGCAGGTACGCGGCGGCAGAAAGGTTCTCTGGCAGATGAAAAAGGCTGATCCTGAGCTGGAGAATGCAAAAAATATCCGGTTTATCACCAGCAACTACGAGGATCGGTTCAAAATTCCGGATGGCAGTGCAGTGGAGATCGAGTATCCGAACCGGAAGTTCTCAGCTCGCTGCGAATATATGGACGAATATCATTTGCGCCTGGGGTATGATGTTTTGCACATCTGTCAGCTGGCAGAAATGCTGGAACGCGGCGGTGGTACATGCCGCCCGGAGCCGCTGATTACGGAAGAACGCAGCGCATGGGATTTGGGAAGCAAGGGCTTTCTTGCCATTCAGACCTGTGAGGACGGTTACGACTATACCTTATATCATAAGGACTTCACGGAAATTGACGGCGGACAGATCGACAACCCGGAAATCAGCATGAATGCAGCCAGAGACCAGATTCTTTCGGATTATGGGTTCGGTGGCCGCACCATGACGCGGATTGACTATGATGAACTTTGTGATCGTGCAGAGGAAGCGGAAATCAGCAGACGGGAATCTGTGCTGGGTAAACTCTCGGATTTGTCTTCCAGAACGGATACGCCGGTGAAAGCTGCCAAGGCGAAGGAGGCAGAGCGATGAAATACAAGCTTACGAAGGCGGAGCAGGAAACCGTCATCAATTTTGACAATGAACTGGATACCGCCAGTATTTACACCCATGACAGCCGCCTGATTAAGAAGCTCCGGGAACTGCGAAAACAGTATCCGGAGCAGTTTATTTTGGAGCACCGGGAGCATGGGTCGGTCACTTATACGATTCCGAAACGCTGTGTTGGTATCCGACCGCCGTACAGTGAAAAGCGGCGGGAACAGCAGCGACAGGAAGCAAAGGAAAACGGCCTGCCGTTTATGGAGAAGGGAGAAATGAACGATGGCAAGAATTGAAAAATGGGATGAAGTGCATGGAAATCAGGCACCAGATGAGAAGATGATGGCATTTCTCGACAGTGCTACCGACCAGTATGCGATTTTGCAGCTTCGCCGCAGCGAGGATACGGTATATGAACGCTTTTCGTCTATGCGCGAACTGGAACGGATGGGGCTGGAACCGGATATTGACCATTATGAGGTGGTATATACGGCTCCGCTTCTTCCCTACAAGGATCAGAATACGATGTTGGAGGAACTGTATGCGAAATTCAATGTTTCCCGCCCTGATGATTTTACTGGGCATAGTCTTTCTGTGTCTGACATCGTGGCTTTACGGCAGAATGGTGTTGTAAGCTGTCACTATGTGGATTCCATCGGCTTCCAGGAGCTGCCCGGATTTTTGAAACCGGAGAATTATCTGAAAGCCGCAGAAATGGCAATGGAAGACGATTACGGTATGATTGACGGCGTAATCAATAACGGAAAGAAGGAAGAACCGGCGGAGAAAGCATCGGTTCTGGATCAGCTGAAGGAAAAGCAGGAGGCGGTGCCGCCTGCGCCGCCTCGTAGGTGCTGCGAAGAAAAGGAGTTATAAATGCGTTTTACGGATGACGAATGGATGCTCATGATGCTTTACAGCCCTGGCACACGGACAGGGCTGATTGCAGAGCTTCAGATGATGCAGAAAAGTCTGACCGGCAGAGATAGAAACCTGCGCAGGTGGACGGCCTCGCTGCTTGCAAAACTGGCAGAGATGACGGATGCAGAATATGAGGCACTGGATTTGTATCCAGACGAATAAAGGAGAGGAGGAAAAAATAGATGATGACGAAAACGGCTTATTATATGCAGATGGCGCAGGAAGCTGCGGCACAGATCACTGGTAGCAAAGAGCAGTGGACAGCGTTTCTGACCACATCCGCACGGCTTTATAAGTATCCTTTTGCGGAGCAGCTGATGATCTATAAGCAGAGACCAGAAGCGACGGCCTGTGCAGAGTACGATCTCTGGAATGATCGGATGAACCGCTATGTGAAGCGTGGCTCCAAGGGCATTGCTCTTTTGGACATGCGCGGCGAGCAGCCGAAACTGCGGTATGTATTTGATGTGGCAGATACCGGAGAACGGAAGAATTCCCGACCGGTACAGCTCTGGAAAATGAATGCGGAGCATGAGCAGCCAATCATTCGCGCACTGGATGCAGCATTTGATGTTCCTGCCGGTGCTGGGTCTCTGGAAAATCATATCATGGAAGCGGCAGAACGCCTTGCAAGGGATTACTGGGAGGAAAACCGCAGGCAGATCAGTGACATCGTTGCAGATTCCTATCTGGAAGGATATGATGAACTCAACATCGGAGCTTCCTTTAAGAGAGCTGCCGCTGTCAGCATCGCATATTCCGTCTTTACCCGGACGGTGGGCAATGCAGATGACTATTTTGAGCACGAGGATTTTCTGGACATCTTTGATTTTAATACGCAGGCTGCCGCCAATGTGCTGGGAACTGCGGTCAGCGAAATGTCCAGCCAGATCTTCCGGGAAATTGAACGCACGATCCGAACCTATGAAAGAGATAAGCAGGCAGAAAGGAGCCAAAACTATGATGGAGCTGAATTACACGAAGAACGGCGATTACCTGATTCCGGACATCCAGTTGTCGGTGCAGGAACAGAAGCCCCTGGGCAAGTACGGGAGGATGCGCAGAGCGTTTCTGCAGGAGAACAACACGCTGCTGTACAATCACCTGATCCTGACCGAGAAGCTGTACCCGCACCTGTGGGAGATTCAGGAGACCGCGACCGCACGGATGGAGCAGATGATGGCGGATCTTCTGAAAGCGAATCCGGCACCGGACAAGAAATCGAACCAGATGGCCTGGGTGCAGCACATGAACATGCTGAAAGCGCAGGCAGAGGAAGTCATTCTGACGGAACTTATCAACAGTTAAACTTCATGAGTCTGTTTCAGTCCGAAGCAGAGCAGATTCAGAAAATTGATGCGGCGGCAGAAAATGCAGCCAAAGAAGCGGAGAGCGAAAAGCCCTCCGCTTTTGTCATTTCTGAGGATGAAATCGACCGGATGCTGCGGACAGGCTCCAATTTTGAAGGCGGAAAGATCCGTATTTATGCGCTGTATCAGCAGCAAGGGGACGCAAAAGAACGAGCTGCATTCTTGAAAGCGGAATACGGTCTCGGTGGCCACAGCTATACCTTTATGGATGGCAGTCGCGGTTTTGCCGATTATAACGGAAGAGGTATTCTGCTTCGCAATTATGACCATGACCGGGAAGTGCGACTCACATGGTCGGCGGTGGATAAGCGGTTAGACCGGCTTGTGGAAAATGATCAGTACCTGACCGCGCTGGAAATGGAAGAGTATCGGAAGCTGGAGCAGGAATACGGCGCGCCGCTTCCTATGCCGACTGCCGCCCATGTGTTTCCGCCAACGCCACCGGAACGCTACGATACCGGAAATGAGCATGTGGACAACATGCTGAATACGGCTGCGAATGTATATGCCCGGAGTGAACTGGCGGCACCACAGCGGTTTACCGTGATGGAGACAGACGATGGTTATGCGGTCTGGGATGATATTCAGGACGGCATTCATGTGGAGCCGGATGGTGTCAGCGAAGAGTTTACCAGCGAATGGGAGGCAGAGACTTACCGCCAGCAACTGATTGAAAAAGTTCAGGAACGAGAAGCAAAAGACTGGCTCTATGTTGAACAGAGCAAGCAGAATTTGCAGCAGGACATTCCATTCCCAGATGTGGAATCCGAAGAAGTACAGGAATCGGCTCACGCAGAGACAGATCCTCTGGTACTGGAAATGCAGGAACACGCCAGAGAACTTGCCAGAGAGTCAGGCTATGCACCGAATGAACGATTTGTAGTCACGATGACCGGCGAGAACTTCCCGGATTCTAAAGATGCGTTTGCCATCTGGGATTATGTCAAAGAAGAGTATTACGGATATTCGGACGGAAAAGTGCAGACATTTGCCGATTATGTGAGTGCGTCAGAGGCGTTGCAGGAGATTCGCGGCAGGAATATGGAGGCTGAAAAAGAGCCTGCAACTGTGCAGCCAGAACCCGCAGCTCCGGTGCAGCCGGATTATCGCGTTGGCGATACGCTGTATCTGGACGGAAAGGCATTTACGATTGAAAAAGTCGGGCTTTTCGATGTGGAACTTCGGGACCCGGATTCCGTGTATCCGATCTTCCGCTCGGAAAGCAAGGAAAATCTGGCAAGAATTTTGGGGCATGAGGAAAATGTTCACCTGCACAATCTGGTGGTTGATCTGAATTCTGGAAAAAAAGAAGCGTTCCGGGCAGGGCATGAAGCAAAACATGCGGAGAACTACCGCATCAACAGCTTTCACCTCGGCGAAGGCAGTTCAAAGCAGAAATTCCGTGCCAACATGGATGCCATCTATACGCTGAAAACCTTGGAAAATCAGCACAGGGATGCGACACCGGAGGAACAGGAAACGCTGGCCAATTATGTCGGCTGGGGCGGGCTGGCAGATGCCTTTGACGCAGAGAAAACTGCCTGGACAGGCGAATATAAGGAGCTGAAAGCAGCTCTTACGGAAGAAGAATATGCCGCAGCCAGGGCTTCGACTCTGAATGCGCATTACACCAGCCCTACCGTGATCCGTGCAATCTATGAGGCATTGGACGGTATGGGATTTGAGAAAGGCAATATTCTGGAACCGTCGATGGGTGTCGGCAACTTCTTCGGTATGCTGCCGGATTCCATGCTGGAAAGCAGACTGTATGGTGTGGAACTGGATTCCATCACAGGGCGTATTGCGCAGAAGCTGTATCCGCAGGCAGAAATCAAGGTGGCAGGTTTTGAAACCACCGACCGCCGCGATTTCTATGATCTGGCTGTGGGCAATGTGCCATTTGGCAACTACCGTGTCAGCGATAAACCCTATGATAAGCTCGGTTTTTCTATCCACAACTATTTCTTTGCCAAGGCATTGGATCAGGTTCGTCCCGGTGGCATCGTGGCCTTTGTTACCAGCCGCTATACGATGGATTCCAAGAATCCAGATGCACGAAAGTATCTGGCGCAGCGGGCAGAACTGCTGGGAGCCATCCGACTTCCCAATAACGCATTCCGTGCCAATGCCGGTACAGATGTAGTGTCGGATATCATTTTCCTGCAAAAGAGAGACCATCCCATTGATATCGAACCGGATTGGGTGCATCTGGGGCTGACATCGGAGGGTATTACCCTCAACAGCTATTTTGTTGACCACCCGGAAATGGTGCTGGGTGAGATTACAACGGAAAGTACCCAGTACGGCAAGGAAGAATGTACGGTCATTCCGATTCCGGATGAGGATCTGGGAGACCAGCTGCATGAGGCTGTGCAGCATATCGGCGGTCACTATGAAGCGCAGGAGCTGGCACCGGAGGAAGAACTGTCCTTGCAGGGCGAAACCATTCCGGCAGACCCCAATGTAAAGAACTTCTCCTATGCGGTGGTGGATGGGGATGTCTACTTCCGTGAGAACAGCATCATGCGAAAGGCTGACCTTTCTGCGACAGCCACCGGCAGGATCAAGGGCATGGTGGAGCTTCGTACCATTGTGCAGGAACTGATCGACTATCAGCTGAACGATTACCCGGAGGACGCGATTGCCCAGAAACAGCGGGAACTGAATGTAGCCTATGACCGATTCGCCGATCAGTATGGGCTTATTAACTCCCGTGCAAATGCGCAGGCTTTTTCAGAAGATTCGTCTTATTATCTGCTCTGCTCTCTGGAAAATGTAGATGAAAACGGCAGGCTGGAATCCAAGGCGGATATGTTCACCAAACGGACGATTCGACCGGAACGGGCTGTTACCAGCGTAGATACTCCGGCAGAGGCTCTGGCAATCTCCATCGGAGAGCGCGGCAAAGTGGATTTGCCCTATATGTCGGAGCTTTTAGGTACACCGGGAGAATTTGAAAAAATCCAGCAGGAACTGCATGGTGTCATTTTCAAAGACCCGATGACGCAGGGCGGCGAGGAAACCGGCTGGGTGACGGCTGATGAATATCTGTCCGGCAATGTCCGGGAAAAACTCCGCGTGGCAGAACTGGCTGCGGCTTCTGACCCTGCCTTTGCGGTAAACACGGAATATTTGAAGAAAGCACAGCCGAAAGACCTGGATGCGTCGGAGATTGATGTGCGCCTTGGTGCCACATGGGTCAATCGGGATTATATCCAGCAGTTTATGGAAGAAACCTTTGAACCGCCGTTCTATCTGCGCAGAAATATTGAAGTGAAATTCTCTCCCATGACGGCAGAATGGCAGATCACCGGTAAGAGTACACCGAGCCGGAATGATGTTCATGCCTATATGACCTACGGCACCAGCCGTGCCAATGCCTATCGAATTCTGGAGGATACGCTGAATCTGCGGGATATTCGTATTTACGATACCGTGGAGGATGCAGACGGCAAGCAGAAGCGGGTTCTGAATAAAAAGGAGACCACCCTCGCCCAGCAGAAACAGCAGGCCATTAAGGATGCGTTCCAGAACTGGGTGTGGAAAGACCCTTATCGCCGTGCGGAACTGGTGGAAAAGTATAACGAGCTGTTCAACAGTACCCGTCCTCGTGAGTACGATGGTTCTCATATCCGCTTTGGCGGTATGAATCCGGAGATCCGGCTGCGGGAACACCAGCAGAATGCCATTGCTCATGTGCTGTACGGCGGCAATACGCTGCTGGCCCACGAAGTGGGTGCCGGTAAGACTTTCGAGATGGCCGCTTCTGCTATGGAGGCAAAACGGCTGGGACTGTGCCAGAAATCCATGTTTGTCGTTCCGAATCATTTGACCCTTCAGTGGGCAAACGAGTTCCTACGCCTGTATCCGAGTGCAAAACTGCTGGTGGCAAGCAAAAAGGACTTTGAGACTGCCCGCAGAAAAAAGTTCTGCGCACGAATTGCCACTGGCGATTACGATGCAGTCATCATCGGGCATTCTCAGTTTGAGAAAATCCCGGTGTCCGCAGAACGGCAGGAGCGGATTTTGACTGCCCAGATTGATGAAATCGAAAATGCTATTGCTGAGATGAAATCCCAGAATGGCGAGCGTTTCTCCATCAAACAGATGGAAAAGACCCGGAAAGGATTGGAGGCGAGATTGGAGAAACTCCGGGCAACCGACCGAAAGGACGATGTGATTACCTTTGAGCAGCTGGGCGTAGACCGGTTGTTTGTAGACGAGGCACACGCGTTTAAGAACCTGTTCCTCTACACAAAAATGCGCAATGTTGCAGGCTTGTCCACATCGGAAGCGCAGAAATCTTCGGATATGTTTATGAAGTGCCAATATATGGACGAGTTGACAGGCGGGCGCGGCATCATTTTTGCGACCGGCACCCCGGTTAGCAACAGCATGACGGAGCTTTACACCATGATGCGGTATCTCCAGTACGGCACGTTGCAGCAGAAAGGGCTGACCCATTTCGACAGCTGGGCTTCTACCTTTGGTGAGACCACCACAGCCATTGAGCTGGCACCGGAAGGAACCGGATACCGGGCAAGAACAAGATTTGCAAAATTCTTCAACCTGCCGGAGCTGATGAATATGTTCAAGGAAGTGGCAGATATCAAGACTTCCGATCAGCTGCATCTGCCGGTGCCGGAGGCAAAATTTGAAACCGTGGTGGTGCAGCCTTCGGAGCATCAGCAGGCGATGGTGGCGGAGCTTTCGGAACGGGCGGCGGCTGTGCATTCCGGCGTGGTAGACCCGTCGGTCGATAACATGCTGAAAATCACATCGGATGGCAGAAAGCTGGGACTGGATCAGCGATTGATGAATCCGCTCCTGCCGGATGACCCAAATAGCAAGCTCAACGCCTGTGTGCGGAATGTGCTTCGGATTTATGAGGAAGGACAGTCGGATAAGCTGACCCAGTTGCTGTTCTGCGACCTCAGCACGCCGAAGAACGATGGAACCTTCAATGTCTATGAGGATATCCGCGCCAAACTAATTCAGTCCGGTGTGCCGGAAGAAGAAATCGCATTTATTCATGATGCCGATACTGAGGCAAAAAAGAAAGATTTGTTTGCCAAAGTGCGTACCGGACAGGTACGGGTATTGTTAGGTTCGACACAGAAGATGGGTGCAGGCACGAACGTGCAGGACAGGCTGGTGGCCGTGCATCATCTGGATGTGGGCTGGCGGCCTGCGGACATGACCCAGCGAAATGGTCGTATCATCCGTCAGGGAAACCGAAACAAAGAAGTGCAGGTTTATCAGTATGTGACGGAAGGAACTTTTGATGCCTACCTCTATCAGACACTGGAGAATAAGCAGAAATTTATCAGCCAGATCATGACCAGCAAATCTCCGGTACGTTCCTGTGATGATGTAGATGAGCAGGCTCTTTCCTATGCAGAGATCAAGGCACTTTGTGCCGGAGACCCGCAAATCAAGGAGAAAATGGACTTGGATGTAGATGTTGCAAGGCTGAAAGTATTGAAGGCGGATCATCAGAGCCAGCAGTACCGATTGGAAGATAAATTGATGAAATATTTCCCTGCGGAGATTGAGAAAACGCAAGGGTTCATCAAGGGCTTTCAGTCGGATATTCGGACGGTGGCGGCACATCCGCTGCCGGAAGAGGGGTTCTGCGGTATGGAGGTGAATGGCACACGCTTTACTGAAAAAGCCGAGGCCGGTGAAGCAATCCTCGCGATCTGTAAAGCGAATCAGAGTCTGGAGTCGGTGCCGCTTGGCAGTTACCATGGTTTCAAGATGGAGCTGGCATTTGACAGCTTCCAGAAAGAGTATCAGGTGCTGCTGAAAGGCGAGATGACCCACCGAGTGCCCATCGGCACCAGTGCTGCTGGCAATATCCAGCGTCTGGACAATGCTCTTGCCGGGATTCCTGCAAGGCTGGAAAAGGCGGAACAGCAGTTGGACAATCTTAGGAGCCAGCAGGAAGCGGCGCAGGCCGAGCTTGGAAAGCCATTTCCCCAGGAGGCAGAACTGGCAGAAAAGAGTGCAAGACTGGCAGAACTGGACGCACTGCTGAATATGGATGACCGTGGAAATGATGATCCTGACCGTGAGAAAACAACGGAAAAACCGTCTGTCCTGGCAGAGCTGCGTGACCGTGCCGGTCGCATTCCGCCGATGGCACATCGAGATGATGAGGAGGTGGCACTATGAGTGTTCGGGAACACTGGATCAATGTCCGGGTAAACCCGGAAGAGCTGGCGAGGATTCGTGAAAAGCAGAAAGAATTGGGTATTCGGAATACCGGTGCCTATATGAGAAAGATGGCGATGGACGGGTACTGCGTAAATCTTGATTTGTCGGATGTGGCGCAGGTATCCACCCTTCTTCGCCGATGCAGCAACAACCTGAACCAGTACGCAAAACGAGCCAATGAATCCGGAAGCATCTATGCGGAGGATATCCGGGATTTGCAGAAGCGACTGGATGAACTCTGGGAGATGCAGAAGCTGATCCTGAAGAGGCTTTCTGGTATTCGCTGACGGCGCAAACGTGCGGGATTTCTACAGCACATGGCACAGATGAAACTGTCTGTGCCGTTACATATTTTTGGAGGTTTCCCTGTTGACATCGTGGTGTTTGGCAAGCGGGTACGGTAAAATGAAGATGAAAAGAAAAACGAAGGGGTGAAATCCATGAAGATTGTATGTTTTATGTTGAAGCTGGTGCTGAAAATTCTGTTGCTGCCGGTTGCGTTTCTGCTGCGATTTCTGTGCTTTATCTGGAATCTGCTGATGCAGCTATCCCTGTGGGTACTTTCGCCGGTTATGCTTTTCGTTCTTGGCTGCGGCATCTATTCTGTGGTTCGGGCGAGCTGGACGGATGTGTTCCTGCTGACCCTGATTGAGATGGGACTGTTCGCAGCTGCGGTTGGTGCGGGCGGCATCATGGAACTGATGGAACGGCTGTGCGAGCGTGTAGAGGATGTTTTGACAGTTTGAGTTCAGGAGGGATTAGATGGATATTCAGTTTATGAAAGATTATTATGATTTACGGTACGAGGAAACAGATGGAGAGAATCATTTTGTGGAAGAGACAGCTTATCAGGAAAAACAGTCTGAGCAATCGAAGATGGAAGACCAGCTGATGGAAATGGTGGGAGGCAGCGAATCTAATGTGTGGAAGCTGTACGAAAGCATTATGTGCGTCTATTTCGATATGGAAGAAATCATCAAGCAGGCAGTTTATTTGCAGGGAGCTTATGACCGAGAACGGATGCTAAAATGAGAATAGTGGATTGGTAAGAGCTGCCTTCGGGTAGCTCTTTTTAGATGGAGGAATATGAAAATGGCGGCTACAAGACTAATTGCGCTGCATATCAATAAAGGAAAGACGGTAGCGCAATGTCTGGCTGACCGTACTGATTATTCTGAGAATGCAGCAAAGACGGAAGATGGAAAATACATCAGCGCGTATGCCTGTGATGCAAAGACCTGTGATGAAGAATTTCTGCTTTCCAAACGGCAGTATGAGCATATCACCGGTAGAACCCAGGCGCATGATGTAATTGCATATCAGATTCGGCAATCCTTTAAGCCTGGAGAGATCACGCCGGAGGAAGCAAACAAGGTTGGGTATGAGACGGCCATGCGATTTACCAAGGGAAAACACGCCTTTATCGTGGCTACCCATATTGATCGTGCACACATTCATAACCACATTATTTTTAATTCGACTACATTAGACTTCACCAGAAAATTCCGAGATTTTCGCTTATCCGGTCTTGCACTGGCAAGGCTCAGTGATATCGTCTGCCTGGAACACCGGTTGTCGGTCATAATCCGGAAGCCCTACGGGGAGCGGCAGAAGAGAACGGAATACCCGGAGAAAAAATCGCAGCGGGATGAAATCTGCGAGGCCATTGATGCAGCATTGGCAAGAAAACCAAAAGACTTCCGGGAACTGATTGAAATTTTGCAGGAAGCAGGGTACGAGTATAAAGATGGAAAACAGCCTGCCCTGCGGGGAAAAGGCCACGCCAGATTTGCTCGTTTCCGCTCTCTTGGCAAAGGATATTCGATTGAAGAACTCTGCGAAGTGATTGCCGGGAATGCGGTTCATAAAAGCAAATTTGCAGAGAAAACCCGCACAAGCGCACGGTCAGCACAGGTGCATCAGAAGGCGGAGCTGTCGTTCCTTATTGATGTCCGTGCCAAAATGCAGGCGGGCAAAGGCGCGGGATATGCGCGTTGGGCGAAAGTCTTTAATCTGAAGCAGATGGCAAAAGCTATGATGTTCATGGAAGAGCATGGAATCAAGAGCTATGCAGAGCTGAAAGAAAAGGCAGATGGAATTTCTGAAAAATGTGATGCGCTGCTGGAATCTGTAAAAGCAGATGAGGCACGGATGTCGGAAGTGTCGGTACTGAGGAAGCATCTAATCAATTATGCCAAGACAAAAGATGTTTTTGCTGCGTATAAAGAATCCGGCTACGACCGGGAGTTCTATGAAGCCCATCGGGATATGCTGGCCTTGCGCAGCGCAGCAAAAAAGGCGTTTGATGCCTATAAGAAAGAGAACGGTTCTGACAAAAAGCTCCCGCGCATCAGCGAGCTGAACGCAGAGTATGCGATGCTTCTGGAACGAAAGAAAAGCTCCTATGCAGAGTACCGCAAGACCAAATCGGAAATGCAGGATTGGCTTGTGGCACAGAAGATTGTGCAGGAAATCCTGAAAGAGGACGAACAGAAGAAAGAGCAGCTGCATGAGCAGGAAGTTCGGCAGGAAGAAGAAAATAGACAAAGCAGTCGATGATGGATTGTCCGGTGCAGTGTGGGTGTAATGCTCATGCTGCACCGGGCTTTTTTCTTTGGCAGGAACTGCCGTTAAAGCATCCGGAACGGATGCGCAGCCCGATGCCGCAGGCAGCGTTCTATGGGGATTGGGGAGTTTCCCCAACAAGCAGAAAATCGCTTTCGTGTCACGAAAGCCCTGCTTGC
>ENA-OYWO01001024-OYWO01001024.1-human-gut-metagenome-genome-assembly--contig:-NODE-1024-length-14084-cov-5.004348_pt1 | contig 14084 bp, 9 predicted proteins | sample MGYA00244170_ERZ653397 | MGnify/ENA primary metagenome ERZ653397 (study PRJEB26926, sample SAMN06164906) | human gut metagenome | biome: ENVO:00009003; feature: ENVO:2100002; material: ENVO:00002003...
GCGTCAGATGTGTATAAGAGACAGGTACAACGGAGCACCGCACCGGCGGCAGCGGTAGGTGCCGTCTTCGTCGTGGAGGTAATATTTACCGGAAAAGGGCGCTTCGGTTCCTTTTCGAACGATCACCCGCTCTTCTTCGGGAGTCAATGGTTTCATATTCTGTGCATTTAAAGTTATTGCCATGCCCGTAAGCACGGTCGCAATCGACAAACAGCGTATCATATTTTTCTTTCCTGCAAAAAATACACCGAAATTGTCCGAAAACGTATTCATCCATACGTAAGATAACGACCTCTTCCGTGCAACCGGAAATCCGGCCGGTATCAGCGAGGAATGAAGTAAAAAGAACAAAAAGCCGGAGCAGAATACCCTGCCCCGGCTTCGAACGATATATCGGCGAATTACTTCACCTCTTGCCCCCGGAGGAATACCCGGTGGATAAGCGGAGAGGTATAGGCATACGGCAGATATGCCACCGAAGGAATCTTCGTCGTGAGGAAGAAGTTCGCCTTCTTGCCTACGGTGATCGAACCGTACTCGCTGCTCAAGCCCATGGCGTAAGCACCGTTCAGTGTCGCGGCGTTGATCGCCTCGGCCGGCGTCATACGCATCTTGATGCAGGCCAGCGAAACGATCATCTTCATACTGCCCGAAGGCGATGAACCGGGGTTGAAATCCGAAGCCAGAGCCACGCTCAAACCTCCCTCGATCATTGCCCGTGCAGGAGGATACGGCATCTCCAGGAAGAAAGCGGCACCCGGCAGCATCGTCGGCATCGTACCGGACGTACGCAGCACTTCAATCTCCTCGGTCCCCATGCGCTCCAGATGATCGACGGACAGCGCCTTGTTGCGGACACCGACCTGCACACCGCCCGAAACGGCCAGCTCGTTGGCATGAATCTTCGGCACGAGGCCGTACTCAGCACCCGCACGCAGGATCTGCTCCGTCTCTTCGACGGTGAAGAACCCCTGGTCGCAGAAGACATCGACGAACTCGGCAAGCTTCTCCCTGCCGACGGCAGGGATCATCTCCCGACAGATCAGGTCCACATACTCCTGCTGGCGGCCTTTATAGGCCCGGCCTACGGCATGAGCTCCGAGGAAAGTGGCACGGACGGTGATCGGCGAAGTTTCGCGGATACGGCGGATCACCCGCAGCATCTTGAGTTCATCCTCGGTCGTAAGACCGTAGCCGCTCTTGATCTCGACGCAGCCCGTACCCATTGCGATGATCTCGCGGATACGTTCCATCGCCTGCTCGTAAAGCTCGTCCTCGGAAGTTTCGTGCAAGCGGTCGGCGGAATTCAAAATGCCGCCGCCCCGCTTGGCGATCTCTTCGTAGCTCAAGCCGTTGATCTTGTCGAGGAACTCCTGTTCGCGGCTTCCGGCATAAACCAGATGGGTATGCGAATCGCAGAACGAAGGGAAAAGCATGCCCCCCTCCGCATCGACGACTTCCGTGTCGGGAGTAATCTCCGGCATCTTGTCCATCGTGCCGTATGCGGCGATACGGTCGCCGTCGGCCAGCAGCCAGGCGTTGTCGATCTCGCCGAGCACATTCATGTCGCGGCCCTTGACCCGAAGACGGCCGCTCTCGTCCACACCGACGATCTTGGCTATGTTCTTAACGAGTAACATTACAATTTCTCGGTTTGAAGGAATTTCACCGAAGCGTCGATCAACGTGTACATCACCTGATCGTTCTCGACGAACGGCACATGCTTACGGTAAGCTGCCAGCAGATCCTCGATGGGCTTCGAAGAACGCAGCGGACGGCGGAACTCGAGGGCCTGTGCCGCATTGAGCAGCTCGATAGCCAGCACACGCTCGGTGTTCAGCACCACACGGTAGAGCTTCGTGGCAGCGTTGGAACCCATGCTGACGTGGTCCTCCTGACCCTGCGACGAAGGAATCGAGTCGCACGAAGCGGGCCAGCAAAGACCCTTGCTCTGGCTCACGATCGAAGCGGCCGCATACTGCGGAATCATGAAACCGCTGTTCAGACCCGGCTTGGCCACCAGGAACGAGGGCAGCTCGCGTGCACCCGAAATCAGCTTGTAAATACGACGCTCGGAGATGTTGCCCAACTCCGCAACAGCAATAGCCAGGAAATCCATCGCCAGAGCGATCGGCTGTCCGTGGAAATTACCGGCCGAAACGATAATGTCCTTCTCGGGGAAGATCGTCGGGTTGTCCGTCGGGCTGTTAATCTCGGTCTCGAGCACGCTGCCGACATAGTCGATCGTATCTTTCGACGCACCGTGTACCTGCGGGATGCAGCGGAACGAATAGGGATCCTGCACATGCTTCTTCGGGCGGGCGATCAGCTCGCTGCCCTCGAGCAGGCGGCGGAAATTACGGGCCGTCGTGAGCTGGCCTTTGTGGGCGCGGATCTCATGCACCTCGTCGATGAACGGGTTGATGCGGCCGTCGAATGCGTCGAGCGACATCGCGCCGATCAGGTCGGCCCACTCGCTCAAGCGACGAGCCTTGATAAGCGAATATACGCCGAAAGCCGACATGAACTGCGTACCGTTCAGCAGGGCGAGGCCCTCCTTCGATTGCAGCGAAATAGGCTTCCAGCCGAACTCCTTGAGGACTTCGTCCGAAGGACGCCGTGCACCCTTGTACTCCACTTCGCCGAGGCCCAGCAGCGGCAGGCACATGTTGGCCAGCGGAGCCAGGTCGCCCGAAGCGCCCAGCGATCCCTGCTGGAACACGACCGGCAGCACGTCGTTGTTGAAGAAATCGACCAGACGCTGTACGGTTTCGAGCTGCACGCCCGAATTGCCGTACGAAAGGGACTGGATCTTGAGCAGCAGCATCAGCTTCACGATCTCGGCAGGAACGCGCTCGCCCGTACCGCAGGCATGCGACATCACCAGGTTCTTCTGCAACTGCGAGAGCTGGTCCTTGTCGATCGAAATATTGCAGAGCGAACCGAAGCCGGTCGTAATACCGTAGATGGGCTCTTTCTGGGTTTCCATCTTGTTATCCAGGTATTCGCGACAACGCACGATGCGTTTTTTCGCATCTTCGCTCAAGTCGATTTTGATATTGTTTTCCAGAATTTCGCGGACACGATCGACCGTAAGATGCTCCGCGCTGATATGATGAATCATCGTTGTATTTCTTATTAAAGGTTAATACTCAAAAATAAGTCGAATTGTTTTTCGGTGCTCTCGACGTCCGGCGTACAGGGAATCCCCTCCGCTTCAGCCAGTCGAAAGCATTCTCTCCGTCCGGCGGCAACCGAACGGAGAGAACGACCGATCTATTTCACTTCGTCGATAGCCTTGCGAACCAGCGTGTCGTCCGCCAGGTTGGGAAGGGTCACCTTCAGGCCCGGAGTACGCTCCATCTCGCGTTTGATAGCGAACATCGCGCCCTCGTTGCGGGCCCAGCTGCGGCGTGCGATACCGTTGTTCACGTCCCAGAGAAGCATCTCCTTGATATGACGCGCGGAATCCTCCGATCCGTCGATCACCATACCGAAGCCGCCGTTGATTACCTCGCCCCAGCCTACGCCGCCGCCGTTGTGGATCGAAACCCAGGTAGCGCCGCGGAACGAGTCGCCGATAACGTTCTGTACAGCCATATCAGCCGTACGGTTCGAACCGTCGTAGATGTTCGAGGTTTCACGGTACGGAGAATCGGTACCCGACACGTCGTGGTGGTCACGGCCCAATACGACAGGTGCGGAAATTTCACCGCGTGCGATAGCGTCGTTGAACGCGAGCGCGATCTTGGTGCGGCCCTCGCTGTCGGCATACAGGATACGCGCCTGCGAACCTACGACCAGCTTGTTCTTGCCGGCCTCCTTGATCCAGTGGATATTGTCGTCGAGCTGTCCGGCGATCTCCTTCGGAGCGGTCTTGCGGATCTCTTCGAGCACTTCGGTAGCCAGACGGTCCGTAGTAGCCAGGTCTTCGGGTTTGCCCGACGTACATACCCAGCGGAAGGGACCGAAGCCGTAGTCGAAGAACATCGGGCCCATGATATCCTGCACATAGGAAGGATAGCGGAAACGACCGCCCTCGCCCATGATGTCGGCACCGGCACGCGAAGACTCCAACAGGAAGGCATTGCCGTAATCGAAGAAATACATACCCTTGGCGGTCAGCTTGTTGATCGCAGCCACCTGGCGGCGCAGCGACTCCTGAACACGCTTCTTAAACTCCTCGGGATCCTCTGCCATCATGCGGTTGGACTCTTCGTAGCTCAAGCCGACGGGATAGTAACCGCCTGCCCAGGGGTTGTGCAGCGATGTCTGGTCGGAACCCAGATCGACATTGACGTTCTCGGCTGCCAGACGCTCCCAAAGATCGACCACGTTGCCCTGGTAAGCCAGCGACACGGCCTCCTTGTTCTCCTGTGCCTTCTTCGCGCGGGCCAGCAACTCGTCGAGCGAAGTATAAACCTCATCGACCCAGCCCTGCGAATAACGCGTATGCACCGCTTTGGGATTGATCTCGGCCGTGATGCTCACCACACCGGAGATATTACCCGCCTTCGGCTGCGCACCCGACATACCGCCCAGACCGGCCGTCACGAAGAGCATGCCGCGAATGTCTTTCTTACCCTCGGTAAGACGTTTGCGGGCTGCGTTGAGCACCGTGATCGTCGTGCCGTGCACGATACCCTGCGGGCCGATATACATATAGGAGCCGGCGGTCATCTGACCGTACTGCGAAACGCCGAGCGCGTTGAAACGCTCCCAGTCGTCCGGTTTCGAATAGTTCGGAATCACCATACCGTTGGTTACGATCACGCGCGGAGCGTCGGGATGCGACGGGAACAGGCCCATCGGGTGTCCCGAATACATCACCAGCGTCTGATCGTCGGTCATCTGGGACAGATACTGCATCGTAAGCAGATACTGCGCCCAGTTCTGGAACACGGCACCGTTACCGCCGTAGGTAATCAGCTCGTGGGGATGCTGCGCCACAGCCTTGTCCAGGTTGTTCTGGATCATCACCATAATCGCAGCGGCCTGACGCGACTTGTGGGGATACTCCTCGATCGGACGGGCATACATCTCATAATCGGGACGGAAACGATACATATAGATACGACCGTACTTGTGCAGCTCCTCGGCGAACTCGCGGGCCAACACTTCGTGGTGCTTGGCCGGGAAGTAGCGCAGGGCATTGCGGATGGCCAGCACGCGCTCCTCCTCGGTGAGTATCTCCTTACGCTTGGGCGCGTGGTTGATGGTGGGATCGTACGGTTTCGGTGCGGGCAGCACATCGGGGATACCCGCCTTGATCTGCTCCTGAAATTCCTTTACAGTCATTGTTTTATATGTATTAAATTATTTAATCTTGCTCTCGACGATTTCCAGAATCTCACGCTCGGCTTTCTCCGCATCGGCGACGATCCGGTTGGCCTGGCCGATCAGGTCATCGGCGACGGCACGGTCTTTCAGACCGGCGGCATTGATCTTCACGTTCAGACACGCACCCAGCACGGCGCTGCGGGCAGCCAGCGCTCCGACGCCGGCGTCGGTTACCGAATTGGGATTTCCCTGTTCGGCCATCGCCTTCACGATTTCGAACACCTTGAACGAGGTCTGCATCGTACGCAGAGGCACCTGCGTAGCGTAGAGCGTAGCCTCCTGCAATGCGGCGCTACGGGCAGCTTTCTCCTCGTCGGTACCCTTCGGCATCGAGAATACGTTCATGATCCGGTTGAACGCTTCGGTATCCTCATCGACCAGGTGCAGCAACTCGGTCATCAGCTTCTGGCCTTTGTCCGCCCAGTCGGAGAACTCCTCCCAACGTGCGTCCCAGCCGGGTTTGTGCGACGACAGGTTGGCGACCATCGTACCCAGGGCAGCGCCCAGCGCACCCATGTAAGCGGAAATCGAACCGCCGCCCGGAGCCGGGGACTCGCTGGCGGTCTCCTCTGCGAAGCCGGTGCAGGTCAGATCGACCAGTTTCTTCTTCTTATTGTCCGCTTCGATCAGGTATTCGATCACCTTCTCTTCCGGTTTGAACGGCTTCAACTCGTCCAGACCCATCGACTTGATGGCGATACGGATGATCTCCTCCTCGGAAATACCGGTCGAACGCTCCTGCTTCTTCAGGAAATAGCGGCCCGCCTCGATCAACGTGCGCTTCGGAATCAGGCCGACGATCTCGGTACCGGTCACACGCACACCGCGTGCGTTGGCGGCGCGGCAAACCTCGTCGAAAGCCACGTGGAGCGGCGTAACGGAAATATTGGTGATATTCATCGAAACCTGGGCGATCTGGTACTCGTCGATGAACCAGCCGATCGCCTTGGTAGCCTTCAGCGTACCGGGCTTCATGATGGTCTTGCCGTTCTCGTCCTTCAGGGGTTTGCCTACGGGCGAATTGCCTTCGCGTACCGGACGGCCCTTTTCGCGCACGTCGAACGCGATGGCGTTGGCGCGACGCGTCGAAGTGGTGTTCAGGTTGTAGTTCACGGCGATCAGGAAGTCGCGTGCACCTACGGCGGTGGCACCCGTGCGTGCTACGCCCTCGTCGAAGGGACGGTCGCCGAAATCGGGAGCTTTGCCTTCGTGATTCATCTTCTCGGGCAGCGCCTCGTACTCACCGGCACGGCATACGGCCAGGTTGCGGCGCTCCGGCGTAAAGGCAGCCGCCTCGTAGCAATAGGTCGGCACATGCAGCTCGTCGGCGATGCGCTTGGCCAACTGACGGGCCAGCTCGGCGCACTCCTCGAGCGTAATACCCGCGATCGGGATGAGCGGACATACGTCCGTGGCACCCATACGGGGATGCGCTCCCTTATGATTACGCATATCGATAACCTCGGCAGCTTTCTTGACGCCCTGGAAAGCCGCTTCCAGCACGGCTTCGGGTTCTCCGACGAAGGTAACCACCGTACGGTTGGTCGCTTCACCCGGATCGACGTCGAGCAACTTGACTCCGTCAACCGCCTCGATTGCGGAAGTAATCTGCTGAATAACAGCCTTGTTACGGCCCTCGCTAAAGTTGGGCACGCATTCAATAATACGTTTTTCCATGTATTTTAGAGTATGTTAAGAATTTGTATTCGCTTCAGAATTAGCCCGTAAAACGGGCCTACAAATATACGAAATAAATAAATATCCCTCCAAAGAAAGTTACAAATCTTTTATCGAAACGGACTATACGGTTACAAACTATCACGTATTCCACGGCCGAATCTCACAATACGACACTTTTCGCAGCGATAAAACGGGCCGGGATTCGATCCCGGCCCGCCACAAACAAACCTTTCCGGACATTACCCGATCGTCACGACGATACCGCCCGAAAACCAGACGCCGGGCATCTCCAACCCGCCGAAATCGAAATAACGGGTATCGGTCATGTTCATCACGTCGAAATAGAGCTTCCACCCCTTCTTTTCCCACGACAGACGGCCGTCCAACAGGAAATAAGGCTTGAAGTCACGCACTTCGGTCATCATCTTGCCGTCGGGATCCAACATCAGGGAACCGTCCGCATTACGCAAATAATAGGTATAGCTGCCGTTACGGTCATATACCGCACCGGTCAGCGTGAGCGAACAGTTGCGCAGAAAACGGAATTCGACCGTCGCCGCCGCTTTGTGCTTCATATAATCCAGCGCACTGGAAGTGATGACCCGATCGACTTTGCTCGTATGGATATAGCCGTATGAAACCGAAATCCGGTGCAGAAACCCGGTCGTCGTATAACCGCCCGAAACCTCCAGTCCATAGGTGTCGAGCTTGCTCTCCTGCTCGGAGTGCCACTTGCCCAGCTCCTCGCGCCAAACCCAGTCGATGATGTCGCGCCCCTGCCGGTAGTAAGTGAACAGCGAAGCATTCCACCCGCTGCGGGCGTAATCCGCCGCGAAACGATAGGTAATCGCATGTTCAGGCTTCAAATCCAGATTATTGAGCTGTGCAGGGGAGGTGTAATAAAGATCGGTGAAGGTGGGCAGTCGCATCGACTGGGCCGCACCGACCTCGAGCCGCAGCCCACGCACCGGACGATAGCCTCCCGAAAGGCTCCACAGGGCCGAAGTCCCATAAGGCGTGAAGCTCACCCCGGCCGAACCGGAAACGTCGAAACGCTCCCACTGTTTGACATGCCGCAGCCAGAGATTCCCCACGTGGCGGTCCTTGGCATGGGTATATTTGCCGTGCGGAGTCGGAAGCGGCTCGCCGAGATTGGTGCTGTAAATGTGGTTGTAGGTGTAATCGCCTCCCAGCGAGGTCATACCGCCCTTCCACGTACAGTCGGCCCAGAACTCGGCTCCCGCATTGTCCGTATTGTGATGATTCATCGGCGTACCGCGCGTCCAGTCGTAACGGTCGAAATTCTTGCGGTAGCTGACCGACGAATTGAGCGTGAAACGCCCGACGGATTTCACCCATCGCAGCGAAGAGAGCACCGTCGAAGTATGCTCGAACTGATCGGGATTGTACGCAGCATAGAAACCGTTCGAACCGAACGACCGGTTCTGATAACCGGCCTGGAAATCGAAAAATCCGGCCTTTTCACTGTCGTAGTTCATCCGCAAGTAACCGTTGTAGTTCTCGAAATCGGTATTATGGATATACCCGTCGCTGCGACGGTACGAACCGGCCGCAAAAAGGGAGAATCGCCCCTTAGTCACGGCCCCCGAGATATTGCCGTACGCATAGCCGTCGCCGCCGCCCGCCGCCTCGATACGCAGATAGCGGGATTTGAGAGGCATCGTGCGGATATTCAGGGCCCCTGCATACGCACCGACGCCCGATACGCCGTCGATCAGATCGATTCCCGCGATGCAATCTATGTCGATCGGCAGCGAATGCGACTGATGACCCGTTCGGGCATCCGTAAAGTTAATACCGTTGAGCATGACCATCGTCTGGTCGAAGGAACCTCCCCGGATCATAATGTCCGCCTGCGTTCCCCTGCCGCTCCGTTCCCGAAGATCGATCGCAGGGCTCAAACGCAGCACAGACTCGAGGGTCTGGACCGGCGCCGAAGCACCCGCCTTTCGATCGAAAACGGAGGTGAACGACATCGCACTGCGCGTGGGGGTGGCTTTCACCCCCGTCACCTCGACCGTTTCGATCTCCAGCTCTCTGGCGATCGTAAGCGAATCGACGGTCTGCGCCTGCACGGGCGTCGTCGTGGACAGGAGAATGGTGGACATCGAAACAGAGAGGACTCCGATGGTAACCTGGCGCCGAAGGCTCGCGAAAGCGGCATAACCCTTGCGACACCAGCGCCTGAAGCGCGGAGTACGCTTTGTTTGGATCTCTTTCATCCTGTAAAAATTAAAGTGATTAATAATATCGGCCTCGGTTCCTCTGTAGCGGAACTTCGGCCTGTCGGGGTGCAAAGATAATCCATTTGTCCGGACACACAAACGAAAAGGCCGGCCCTATGGCTGGCCGGCCTCTCTTTTCCATTCTATTTTTTATTACCACTCTTTCACCTTTTCGGATGCCTTATCGACCAATTCCTTGGTCTTGTCAAGCACTTTGCCTGCCTGCTCCTTGGCCTGTCCTTTCAGTTGCTGCGCCTGCTGGCGGGCGCTTTCCTTGACCTGGCCGGCTTTCGCTACGACCTGTTCTTTCACCTGACCGGCTTTCGCGGCCACATGCTCTTTCACATCCTGTACCGTATCGGACAGATCCGCCTTCAGACGCTCTTTGTCCGCATTCAATTTCTCATTCATACGAATAATTTTTTAGTCTATCTTTTTCTCTTTTTTATTGCCTACGGCAGCTACGATCCACAACAATACGATAGCACCGACTACCGAAGTGACGATACTGCCGATGGTTCCTACGGCGAAAAGTCCGAACAGCGAGAAGATCCAGCCGCCGAGCACCCCGCCGACGATGCCGACAACTAAATTGACGATCAGGCCGGACCCCCGCCCTTTCACGATCAGGTTGGCGAGCCATCCGGCAACCAAACCTATCAATAAATACCACAAGAAAAACATAATCGATAATTTTTTAAGTTCTTTCGATACTGCTTGTACAAAATCTCCGCCAAACCCGAAAAACGACCGGACTTTATCGCAACCGCCCCAACGCCACCTCCGGCCGGACAAAAATCAAGGGACCGCTCCGCAAACCGAACGGAAGATCCGGGAAACAGCTCAGGAATCCGACAGACGGGCAAGCTCACCACATTTGACTACCTCTCGCCTCCGAAATACCTAAAACGGGTGATTGCCCGCCCGTTTTATCCCCCCTACTTTTGCAAACGAATAAAACCAAAAGCCCATGATTAAAAATATCTGCACTGTCATCCTATTATTATTGTCCGTCCTGCCCGCAGCGGGACAAAACCGGGTAAAGGTCAAAATCTCGGGCAATGTCATCACCACAGACGGCGCTCCGGCCGAATACATCACGGTTTCGCTGAAAAATACGGTATTCGGCGGGATGTCCGACGGGGACGGCAATTTCGAATTTGCGGCTCCCCCGGGCGAATATACGATGGTCGTCCAATCCGTAACCGCCCACCGCAAGGAGTTTCCGGTCACCATCGAAACCGGTCGGGAAAACGTATTCCCGAACATCGAAGTCAAGGAAGATATCAACCAGTTGGAGGAGGTGGTCGTCACCGGACAGTTCTCGCCGCAATCCATGAAAAACTCCTTATATAAGGTACGGTCGGTAAACAGCGATCAGATCCGGCAAAAGGCACCCCTGGATGTACAGTCGCTTCTCAACACCGAAATCGGCATCCGCCTCTCGAACGACATGGCGCTCGGAGAAACGGACTTCGAGCTGATGGGTATGAGCGGCAACAACGTCAAAATCCTCATGGACGGTATTCCGATGATCGACCGAGGCTCGACCAAACAGAGCCTCAGCCAACTCGACGTAAACCGGATCGAACGGGTCGAAATCGTCGAAGGTCCGATGTCGGTAGTCTATGGCACGGACGCCCTTGCGGGAGTCATCAACATCATCACCAAAAAGGGACCGGGCTATTCCGGCGAAAGCACCTGGCGCGTGGGCGCCCGCATCCAGGAAGAAACGATGGGCAAGGAATACCAGTTCTTCAACGGCGAAGGTCTTCACAACGAAAGCATCGACCTCGGATTCAATCTTAAAAACGGACTCTACTTCAACGGCGGCTACACCCGCAACGACAACGGCGGCTGGCAGGGCGACCTGACCGGACGCGAAAAGCGCTGGCATCCCAAAGACCAGTCGCTGGCCAACGGTATGATAGGGTTCCAGCGACGCAACCTGAACGTCTGGTACCGGCTGGATTTCCTCGACGAGAAAATCTTCGGTCCTCTGAACGGTACCGCCATCGAACCGGAGAAGGTTTCCGACAAGGACTATCTGACCAAACGATACACCCATCAGTTACAGGCAGACTGGAGACTGGACAACCGGTTGAGCGTCAATCTCGCCCTCTCCTACCAGGACTACAAGCGCCGCACGCAGACCACCTGGACAGACCTCTCGACCGGAGAGAAATGGCTCTCGGCCGAAGATGCCAGTCAGGATGTCACCCAGTACAAAGCCTGGATCGCACGGGCGACGGCAACCTGGAATATCGGCCCGAAGATCAGCCTTCAGCCCGGTTTGGAATACCAATGGACCGAAGGCAAGGGCGGACGCATCGACGGCACCCCCACGATCTCCGATCTGGCATTCTTCATCTCGGCCGAATACAAACCCTGGAGCTGGATGAGCGTACGCCCCGGCGTTCGGGCTTTCCTGATGGCCGACTACGAAGCTCCTGTGGCCGTACCTTCGATTTTAACGAAGTTCGATCTGACACCCGATATGGACATCCGCCTCTCCTATGCCTACGGCTTCCGTACGCCGACCCTGCAGGAGCTCTACTTCTCGTTCCACAACGACAACCACGACATCGACGGCAACCCGGACCTGAAAGCCGAATATTCGAACAATGTCACGGGATCGTTCACCTACCGCATCCTGCATAACGCGCGGATCCGGCTCACCACCACGTTGAGCGGTTTCTACAACGTCTTCAAGGACAAGATCAGCCTGGCGCAGAACGTCGATATTCCCAACTACAACACCTACTACAACATCGGCCGCTACAAAACCCTGGGCGGGGCACTGGAAACCTCGCTGGCATGGGGCGGATTACGCGTGAACGTCAATGCTTCGCTGATCGGACGCTACAACAAATATGCCTCCGACGATAAAAGCCTGCCCCAGTTCCGCTATTCGCCCGAAGTGAGTACGACCATCAGTTACCATATCGCCAAGTCGGGAACGGACATCAGTTTCTTCTACAAATACACCGGCCAGCGCAAGGAGTACTATTACCACGAATACACGACCCCGGACAACAAGAAAGAGAGCGAAATTTACCTGAGGGGACTCCCCTCCTACCACTACGGGGACATCACCGTCACGCAGAAGCTGACCTCGTTCCTGAGCCTGAACGTAGGTGTCAAAAACCTCTTCAACCTGACCGACATACGCACGATCGTAGAATCCGCGAACGACACCCCTTCGGTCAGCTATCTCGGCTGCGGACGCAGCTACTTCATCGGACTGAACTTGATGCTGAACGGAAAATTCAAAAAATAACAAATTCAATATTAACTAATTAAAACCATTCTATGAAAAGATTACTTTACTTACTGTCAGCCTGTCTGATGACCTTCGGATTCTCGGCATGCAACGACGATGACGACAACCTGAAGTTGCAGGACATTTCGGTCGAATTCGCCGTATCGGAAGCCGGCATGGACGGCGAAACCGTCAGCCTCGGCCTGAAACTCAGCCGCGCTACGACCGAGAGCTTGGACGTAACGATGGAAATGACCTCTTCGGACGTATCCGACGCGGACATCACGACGACCCCGGCCATGACCGACGGCAAGATCACGGTCAATATTCCGGCCGGACAGTCCACGGGCACTTTCACCGTAGCCAAAGCGACGGGTAAAAACCCCGAGGGAACGGCGAAATTCCAGATTCTCTCCCTCTCGCTGACCGAAGGCTACAAGATCGGCACGACCAAGGAGATGACCCTCTCGTTCACTCCGATCGTCTCCACGGGCGGCACGATGACGCTCGAAGGGAAAGTCGGTGACCAGAACTACGCCAACATGGTCTATGTCGATCTGAGTAATAACAGCCAGATGCAGATCGACCGCAAGAGCTGGAACCTGGGCTTCTACTGCGGCGATGAGTTCCGCGTGGTACTCAACTCTTCATACGCAACGGTAGCGGCCGCTTCCGAGAAAACGGACTTCGCAGCCGTAACCCTCGAAGATGCGCAGAGCGCACCCAACATCGCCGCAGGCAGCATGTCCGAAGACTTCAAGGCGGAATGGATCGACGACGTCACGGGCGACCTGTCGAAGACCGCATTCGGCGAAATATCGGCTACGGATGCGAACAACAAGGTATTTTTCGTGGCCTCGGCCGACAACAAGACCAATACCGACGGTACGGAAAACCGGAGCCTCTGGTACAAAGTGAAAGTCACCCGCAGCGGCAACGGCTACAAGGTAGAGTACGGCAAGGTGGAAGATACGACCCCAAAAACCGTCGAAATCACGAAAGACCCGATTTACAGCTTCATCGGACTCTCGCTCGAAACCGGCGAACAGGTGCTCCAGCCCGCCAAGAGCAAATGGGACATCATGTGGGCCTACGCCGCCTCTTCGACCATGATGGCATCGGGACCGGTGATCTCGTTCACGCAGGATGTAATCACGATCAACAACCTGGGCGGCGCGGAAACAGCGATCGTCATGACGGACACCAAGTCGTATGCCGACTTCAAACGTGCGGACGTGGCATCTGCGGAGTTCCAGACGGAAGCGAACACGATCGGCACCAACTGGCGCACCCCCGCGATGCCGGGCGTGGAGAATCCGGGTGTCAAGGCAGACCGTTTCTTCGTCATCAAGGACTGTGCGGAAAACTACTACAAGCTCCGGTTCCTCAAATTCGGTTCGGGCGACGACGGTGAGCGCGGACGTCCGCAATTGGAGTACGAGTTGCTGAAATAGACGAAATGATGCGATCGGATTGGCTGGCAGCACCGGAACTACGGGACTGCCGGCCAAACCACGCAAAAAGAGTCCGTTTTCAAGATACGGCCCGTCCGGTAT
>ENA-OYWO01001060-OYWO01001060.1-human-gut-metagenome-genome-assembly--contig:-NODE-1060-length-13534-cov-7.865346_pt1 | contig 13534 bp, 10 predicted proteins | sample MGYA00244170_ERZ653397 | MGnify/ENA primary metagenome ERZ653397 (study PRJEB26926, sample SAMN06164906) | human gut metagenome | biome: ENVO:00009003; feature: ENVO:2100002; material: ENVO:00002003...
GATCGCTCAGTGTCTCGTGGGCTCGGAGATGTGTATAAGAGACAGTTATTAAGGTCCACAACGGTCATGCATTTGCTGAATACTCGTTTGGTGAACTGACAGAGAATAATATAGAAGAGATAATTACCGAAGTAGACAGGGTATATGAGATGGAGGAACTTCTAAGCGGAGAGGGAATAGAACTTGTTTCATATGATGTTCCCGAAGAAATACCGGTAAAGAGTTTCAGTGAAAATGAGATGCATGGTAACCCTGACGAATGTGATGACAGTGTCATTGTTGATAAGCTGCGTGAAGTAAGGAAACACGCTCTTGCGATGGATGACAGGATTCTTGACTGTCAGGCAGGAGCACAATATCAGATATATACGAAGTATTTTCTTTCAAAGTCAAAGGAGCTTAAGGAGAAAGTCCTCTGGATGACAGGAAATTATTTTATAATGGCAAAGAACGGAGAGGCTGTAAGGTCTTATTATAAAGCATACAGTAACCGTGACGGAATAGGTGTTCTGGACAAAATGGAAGACGGGCTGGCCGGTGCTGTTAAAGGAGCTATAGAACTTCTTGATACAAAGACGATAAAACCGGGCGAATATGACTGCATATGCACACCGGAGGTTACCGGAATGATAGCGCATGAAGCTTTCGGACACGGCGTGGAGATGGATATGTTCTATAAAGACAGGGCACTTGCCGTGAATTATATAGGTAAACAGGTTGCTTCAGACCTTGTGACCATGCATGATGGAGCAAAATCAGCAATTGAAGTAGCAAGTTATGATTTCGATGACGAGGGTACGATTGGTCAGGACACGGTTGTAATAGATCACGGTATCCTTAAAAAAGGCATATGTGATGCCCAGTCAGCAATGGCTCTGAAAACGGCACCGACGGGAAACGGAAGGCGCGAAAGTTATGAACGTAAGGCTTATACGAGAATGACAAACACTTTTTTTGAAGGTGGAAAAGACAGCCTCGATGATATGATAGCATCGATAAAGTATGGATTTTTGCTGGAAAATGCCACATGTGGAATGGAAGACCCTAAGAATTGGGGAATACAGTGCATGGTTAATATGGCAAGGGAGATAGTGGATGGAAAGCTTACGGGTGTCATATATTCACCTATTGTTCTGAGTGGTTATGTTCCGGATCTGCTTAAGTCAATAACCATGATGTCGCCGGTAACAGAACTTTGCGGAAGCGGTTTCTGTGGCAAAGGATATAAAGAATGGGTTAAGGTGTCGGACGGAGGCCCTTATATCAAAGCAAGAATCAAACTCGGATAGGAGGATAATTATGACAGACAGAATAATTAAGATTCTCCAATCGGAGAAGATAGATAAATATTGTATTTATGAAGAACGTCGTGAGAGTGCAGAACTTTTTCTGGTAAAGAAAAAAGCAGATCTGATGCGCGGCAAGGATACGAGAGATGTAAAGCTTACGCTGTACCGCGAGTTTAATAAGGAAGGAAAGCACTGCCTTGGTTCGGTTGATGTGTTTCTGTACAGCGAAATGGATGATGTGACTATGCAGTCTCTGATACGAAAGGCATATAAATCAACACTTTACGCGGATAATCCGTATTATGAACTTCCATCAGGCAGCGGAGTATGTGAAGATTATCCTGATGCGATAAGAAGTCTTAACATAACGGCGGTAAAAATGGCGAAAGCACTTTATTCGGCAGATATTGATGAAAATGCGTGGATTAACTCAGCTGAAATATTTGCACTCAGAAATACAGTCCATATTACCAACAGTAATGGCGTTGATGTAAAATATGTCAAAGAGAGCGTTAAGGGAGAGTTTGTCGTTCAAAGCAGATTGAATGGCAATGATGTTGAACTTATCAGGCAGTTTGAATATGACAGCCCGGATGAACAGGCACTGAGGCGTAAATGCGAGGATGCGATACAGTCTGTAAAAGACAGGGCAATAGCTGTGAAGGCACCGGAGGACTTAAGCGCATATCCGCTGATTCTTTGTGATGATACGGTGGGTGAATTCCTTACTTTTTACACAGAGAGATGTAACGCTTCTTATATTTATCCGGGATATTCCGATTATGAATGCGGAAAAGATGTATGTCCTGATGCTGCCGGTGACAAGATCAGCATAGATATTATGGCCGATGTTCCGTACAGCTGTGAAGGTGTTGAGAAGAATGATCATACTCTTATCGAAAACGGAATTATAAAGACGCTTCACGGTAATCATGCGTACTCATCATATCTTGGCATTGAATCCATCGGTGAATATAATCGTATCAGATGTAATAACCGTGGCACGGATGAAGAAGTATTAAAAGAACCATATATCATGGTGAAAAGCTTCTCTGATTTTCAGATGGATGCAATGGACGGAAGTTTCGGCGGAGAGTTCAGACTGGCATATTTGTGTGAGAACGGCAGGATAACCCCGGTTACCGGACAAAGTGTGAGCAAAAATATGTTTGAAGCCCATAAAAATATGATTTTTTCTGCGGCCATGTACAACGAAGCATCATATTCCGGACCGTCTATGGTAAGGATAAAGTAATAAAAATAACTGTTGACATTGTTAAATTCCCATGATATATTATCGTTGTCAAGTGTACTAGTTAGCATAGTACAGTTGATGCTTTTAAATATAGGAATTGGGAGTAGACGGATGTATCAGATAGATGTAATGTCGAGAATACCGGTATATGAACAGATTGTTGAACAGACGGAAAAGTTTATCCTTGCAGGCATTTTGTGTGCAGGTGATAAGATTCCGTCTGTTCGCAGTATGTCCGTCGAATTGTCTGTAAATCCGAATACAATTCAGAAAGCAGTCGCAGAACTCGACAGAAGAGGACTGATATTCTCTGTTCAGGGTAAAGGTTCTTTTGTATCGGAAAAAGCCAAGGATGCGTTGACTATGGCCAAGCGGAGCAACCTCGGAAAGATACGTGATGAACTTCGTGAGATGAAGATGGCCGGGATAAGCCGGTCTGAAATAATAGATGTAGTTGAAGAAGTGTATAGGGAGGAGGCCGTTTATAATGATTAATATAGAAGGTCTTACCAAGACATTTGATGGGTACAATGCTGTTGATGGTGTAACATGCAGCATACAGGACGGATGTATATATGGAATGGTCGGTTCCAACGGTTCCGGAAAATCCACTTTTTTAAGACTTATTGCCGGAATATATAAGCCGGATAAAGGAAATGTGTATATCGACGGTATTCCGGTATATGAACATCCTGAGGTCAAGAATAAGCTTGCATTCGTGCCGGATGATTTATATTTTGTTAATAATTCATCAATGAAGAGAATGGCCGGATTTTATAATTGTGTATACAGTAATTTTGATATGGACAGGTTCTGTTCGTTAAGTGAGATGTTCAAGCTCGATATTAATAAGTCCGTGAGTACTTTTTCAAAAGGAATGAAAAGACAGGCTGCAATAATACTGGCAGTAAGTTCGCATCCGCAGTATCTTTTACTGGATGAGACATTTGACGGCCTGGATCCGGTTATGAGAAATCTTGTTAAGAATATGGTTTGCCAGGATGTCGAAGATAATAATATGACTGTTATAATGACGTCACATTCACTCAGGGAACTTGAAGATACCTGTGACCAGCTTGCGCTGCTTCATAAAGGTGGTCTTGTACTTGAGAGCGACATACTTGATCTTAAAACATCACTTTTTAAGATTCAGATTGCGTTTGTGGAAAAATATGACAGAAGTATGTTTGATGGGTTTGATATATTGCATTTTTCTAAACATGGTTCGGTTTCTAATATTATAATGAGAGGTGACAAGGAAGCGGTTGCAGAACATCTAAAGGCTATGAAACCGGCAATTCTTGATATCCTGCCTCTTACACTTGAGGAAGTTTTTACATATGAGATGGAGACACTCGGATATGTATTTAATCCCGAAATATTTGAGAAGGAGGACCGTGCATAATGAATTTCAGACCGGCAATGGGCCTTTTTAAAGAATCATTCAGACAGCTTAAGATAGTCGGAATACTTGGGTGTATAATATATGCTTTGATTGGCATAATGGTTCCGATTGGGGCAAATATAAGTGTGCGCAGTGTAACCAATAATTATTCTGTTGCAGCCACGCAGGCGGTATATGTTTTTGATGTAAAATACATGATGATCGTATCAGCGGCTATTGCAGTTATTATAGTACCGATAATGATGCTGGTGGCCTTTAATTTTCTTAATAAGAGAAACAGCTGTGATTTCTATCATGCTATACCTGTTAAGCGTCTTCCTGCATTTGTCGGAATAATAATGGCAGTAGTGCTGTGGACCATTATAATGATTTTCGTTGAGACATTTACAATAAGCGTCATGTGCGGCAGCCTTCCAAGGGTCAAGGTGGAATGCAGAAGCCTGATGATTACTGCGGTGAAGACTTTTGCGTTGGCATTCTTTTTTATCGGAGTGTTATCGGCAGGTATTTCATTATCGGGTACATTGTTCAGTAATATTGTAGTGTCCGGTGTTATAATGCTGGCTCCGCGTTTTATGATAATTGCAGTTATCGATATAGTTGGTTCGGTGGCAGAATGCTATCCGGTTAGTGACATTATGTCAAAATTTCTTGATAGCGGCAATGTTCTTACACAGATAATGCGGAAAATGACCGGTAACGGGACGAATATCGGGAGTTTTGATGCGGTCATCCCTACCGTTGTTGAGGGAATGGTGTATTTTATTCTGGGAGCATTCGTCTATGTGCACCGTAAGAGCGAAACAGCTCAGAAACCAAGCCTTACATACGGAGTACAGTCGGTGTTGAGAATGGTTTCGGCATATCTTTGCAGCCTTGTCGGAGTTGGCTTTCTTATGTCTTATTTTACCAATTACGGCTCAATGGCACATTTGTTTTACGCAACGGTAATGTTTGTGTTGGCTGTTCTTGTATATATAATGTATGAATTGCTTACATCACACAAATGGAGTATGGTTGGAAGAAGCCTGAAACAACTTCCAATCCTTATAATACTGGTAGCGGTTACTTTTGCCGCTATGAAAATAGTTGTATATGGAATTAACAGTTACAGGATAGTACCTGAGCGTACACAATACATTGAAATTGAAGATGTGGAAACGTATCAGCTTGATAATTACGATATAAACTGGGACAAGCTTGACAGAAAGATATATGATGCCGACTGCATAAGCGCAATTGCGGATGAATATAATGATGGTACAGAAGATTATTATGATATGTTGACAAGATGCGTTGTGACAGTACATCAGGATGGACACAGGTATAAACGTAATGTAAATCTTAAACCAAAGACACTGTCAAAGGTCGCTTACAGTATAACAAAGCGCAATGATTCACTAAGCGGAAATTATCTCAGGAAATATATAAATAATTCATATGTTGACATGGATTTCATAAGCCTTGATAACAGTCAGGTTCATGCAATTTATGATTCTATCAAAGAAGAGATAGAGCAGAATAATAATCTTTTGGATGTGATTATGACAGATTATTCAAGTACAATAGGGACATTGTATATAGCTTATATCTATCAGCCGGATATACTCTCACAGGAATATCAGCAGCAACGGCTGCCTATTTCATATAAGACACCTAAAACACTTGAATTACTTATGAATTATGCTAAATCAACGGTCTCATATGAAGAATTTCTTGATATAGTTCATGACAAAAAATTTGAGTCGGCAACTATGAGTGTGGGTGCGCTGACGGCTGACAAAGCTTTTATTTCACAGTATTGGTTTGATTATAATACTGACTTGTATTATAATTTGCTGCAAATCATCGGTAAATACGGAAAAAAAGGTTGCGTAACAGATGATAATGCTGTTATTATAAGTGCACATGCATATTATAACGGTTCGGATTCAGATGATAAGAATGCGGCGTTATATGGCATATATTCGCTTTCTGATGAAGGAATGGAACTTTTCATGAAGGCATGTGAAGAAATTAACAAGAGTAATACGTATGTGGATTAAGACGGAGGTGCGGGGTGTCAGCTTTTACGGAGAAAGCAATAGTTGATGCGTTTGTCAGTTTGCTTAATGAGCATCCGCTGGATAAGATAACAGTTAAGAATATTATTGATAAATGTGGTGTCAATCGTTCAACATTTTATTATTATTTTGAGGACATATATGATCTTATCAATAAGATTTTTGAATATGAGACAGGTAAAATAGTAAATAAGCATTCTGAGTATGAATCATGGGCGGACGGAATTAAAGAAGCCATGTCTTTTGCTATAGATAATAAGAAAGCAATTTATCATGTATATAAATCAGTCAGCCGTGAGCGCCTCAACAAATATCTGAATGAGGTATGTGACAGTATTTTTATGGAGGTTGTGTCGTCACAGGCAGAAGGCTCCAATGCCGGTCCTGAAGATATAAGGCTTGTTACTGATATATATAAGTATACGCTTATAGGCCTGGTATTCAAATGGCTTGAAGAAGGTATGATAACGGAGCCGGGTGAGATCATTGATAAACTCGCTTATCTCTTTGATGGCAATATACATGAAATGCTTGTGCGCGCAGGAGAATATGATAAACGACAGAATTAAATATCTGTCTATAATTCCAACAAATAATATGCAGTGTCGGAAAATCCGACATTGCTTTTTTTTTGCGTGTTTTTTTTGTGAACATTTATGTATAAAATAACCAAGGATTTAGATGAAATAAGGAGATGAGAACATGATTAAATTCGGTAAATGGGTAGTTAAGCACAGGGTTCTGATTATTATCATTGCAGTGCTTTTGCTCATACCGTCCGTAATAGGGATGGTAAAAACACGTATTAATTATGATATGCTCACATATCTGCCGGAGGATATGGATACCGTAAAGGGCCAGAATATTCTTCTCGATGATTTTGGCAAGGGAGCATTTTCATTAATTGTCGTGGAAGGGATGGATGAGAAAGACATCGCAGACCTTACAAAGAAGCTTGAGGATGTAAATCATGTAGATACTGTTATGTGGTACAGCTCACTGGCAGATATATCCATACCTATGGAAATGCTTCCGGAGAAATACTACAATGCATTTAATAACGGTGATACTACAATGATGGCGGTGTTCTTCGATACATCGACATCAAGTGATGACACGATTCAGGCAATTAAAGATGTCAGAAGTGTATGCGGTAAGGATTGCTTCGTAACGGGTATGTCAGCTCTGGTAACGGATCTGAAGGATTTGTGTGAGAAAGAAGAGGCAATATATGTAGGAATCGCGGTTGCCTGCTGTCTTGTTGTAATGATGATTCTTCTTGATTCATTCGTTGCACCGATTCTGTTCCTTGTAAGTATAGGAATGGCAATCCTTTATAACCTTGGCAGCAACATATTCCTTGGTGAAATATCGTATATAACAAAAGCTCTGGCTGCGGTGTTACAGTTGGCAGTTACAATGGATTATTCGATATTCCTCTGGCACAGTTACAACGAACAAAAGGAACGTTATGACGGAGATAAGGAACGTGCCATGGCGCATGCCGTAAAAGCAACGTTCACATCCGTAATCGGCAGCTCGATCACAACGGTGGCAGGATTCCTTGCAATGTGTTTCATGAGTTTTACACTCGGTGTTGACCTGGGTATAGTAATGGCAAAGGGTGTTATATTCGGCGTAATCGGATGTGTAACGATACTTCCTTCGTTATTGCTTATATTTGATAAAGTTCTTGAGAAAACAAAACATCGTTCGATTATCTCTAAAATGGATAAATTTGCTTCGGGAATTGTAAAGATTCCGGCAGTATTCATTGTTCTTTTTGTAATAATAATTGTACCGGCAATTTACTGTTACAACAAGACGGAAGTATACTACGACATGGCATCCACATTGCCGGATGATATAGATTATGTAATCGCTACATCCAAACTCGATGAGAAGTTCGATATGAGTAATGTACATATGGTACTCGCGGACACCAATATGGAAGCTAAAGATGCCAATGCCATGATGAAAGAGATGGAAAGTGTTGACGGCGTCAACTTTGCAATGGGATTTAACAGCCTTGTCGGAACAGCCATTCCGGAGGAAATTATCCCTGATGATTTAAAGAGTATTTTAAAAGGTGATAAATATCAGCTTATTCTTGTAAGTTCGGCTTATAAGACAGCAACGGACGAGGTTAACGACCAGATTGATGAGCTGAATGATATTATTAAGAAATACGACGAAAACGGTATGCTTATAGGTGAGGCTCCTTGTACCAAGGATCTTATCACGGTTACAGACCATGACTTCCAGGTGGTAAACATTATATCAATAGCAGCCATTTTCATAATCATACTCATAGTATTAAAGAGTATATCACTTCCTGTAATACTCGTTGCGGTAATACAGTTTGCAATATTTATTAACCTTGGTATTCCGTATATCACCGGAACAACACTTCCGTTTATCGCTCCGATATGTATAAGCACGATACAGCTTGGTTCTACTGTCGATTATGCGATACTTATGACAACAAGATATAAGAGGGAACGTTCACGCGGGGCCGACAGAAAAGCATCTGTCACGACTGCACTCGCCACATCGATTCCATCAATTCTTGTAAGTGCACTCGGATTCTTTGCAGCAACTTTTGGTGTAGCGGTTTATTCGGAAATAGATATTATTTCTTCACTTTGTGTATTGATGGCAAGGGGCGCACTTATCAGTATGGCATCGGTAATTCTTATTTTACCTTCATTCCTGCTGGTATTTGATGGCCTGATAACACATACAAGTATTGGATTTAATGTCAGAAAGAAAAAAGCATAAGAAAGGAAGGCGTATATTATGAGAAAAAATATAGGAAAAGCAATCGGATTAACAATGTCCGCACTTATGATTTTCGGATGCGGAATGGCTGTTTCGGCCGGAAGCAATGGCAGTACAGATGTAAAGAGCGTTACACAGAAGGAAGAGAGCTCTACAGATAAAGTAAAATCAGATATAGCAAGTATTATAAATGATGCTGATGTCGACAAGGAGGAAACCGTTTATGTTATCGCCAATGCAGACGGAAGCGTGAAGAAAGTTATCGTAAGCGAACTCCTTAAGAATCCGGACGGACTTGATAAGCTCACAGACGCTACAGGACTTACAGATATAGTAAATGTAAAGAGCGATGCAGGATATACCATGAGTGATTCAAGCTATGTATGGGATGCAGGCGGTGAAAATATTTATTACAGAGGTACAACAACCAATGAAGTTCCTGTGACATTCAAGATTTCTTTCAAACTTGACGGACAGAGTGTATCGGCGGATGAAATAGCCGGCAAGAGCGGAGCTCTTGAGATGACATTCGATTACATCAATAACTGTAAAAAAACAGTTGAGATAGATGGTAAGAACGAGGAAATGTATGTTCCGTTTCTTATGATAAGCGGAATGATTCTTGACAATGACAATTTCAAGAATATAACAGTTGATAACGGTAAAGTCATAGATGACGGTGATAAGACAGTTGTAGCAGGTTTTGCACTTCCGGGTCTCTCGGATAATCTGGCACTTAGTGATGGTACAGATATCGATATCCCATCTTCGGTAACAATTAAAGCCGATGTAACGGATTTTTCACTTGCAACGACACTTACGGTTGCTACCAACGATGTATTCAATAAAGTGAGCATTGATGATGATGACACCGTGGAAGAAATAGAGGACAAACTTGATACCCTTGATTCTTCTATGAAACAGATTGTGGACGGTGCATCAGAACTTCATGGTTATCTTACACAGTTACTTGATAAATCCGGTGAACTCATTGAAGGCGTTGCCGAACTTGATACATATGCTAACCAGATTTCACAGAGCGTGGATAAGCTTTACAAAGATGGTGTCGTATATATAGACGGTAAACTTGCGGAGCTTTCAAGCGGACTTTCAACACTTTCAGGAAACAGCGCACAGTTGAATGCGGGAGCCAAACAGGTATATGATACGCTTCTGGGCACTGTTGAGACACAGCTTAAGGCAGCAGGTCTTGATGCACTCGGAATTAAGGTTCCGGCACTTACCGTAGACAATTATGCGGCTGAGCTTAATAAACTTGTTAACGCACTCGATGAAACAAATGTGAGAGCATATGCAACCCAGATTGCAAAGAAAACCGTAACAGATAAAGTGAATGCAAGCGAAGCACAGATTACTGCAGCCGTAACCGAAGCAGTTAAGACTGAGGTTACGAACACAGTTAAGACAACAGTTGTTCTTCCAAAGGTGCTTGCTTCACAGAACCTTACAATGGAACAGTATAATGTGCTTCCGGCAGCGGTTAAGAGTCAGATAGATGCAGCGGTTGATGCGCAGATGCAGTCAGAAACAGTCCAGTCAGCAATCACTGCCCAGATGGCAACGGATAAGGTTAAAAAGACCATTTCCGATAATGTAGCAGCCCAGAAGACAAAACTCATAGCAGAAAATATGGCAGGAACTGAGGTACAGACACAGATTAATGCTGCTGTAACCAAGGCAAAAGATGGCGCAGCCCAGATTAAATCAGCCAGGGAATCGCTTGATTCATATGCAACATTTTATCAGGGCGTCCTCGCTTATACGGCAGGAACGGATACGGCAGCAGCCGGCAGTGCACAGCTGTCACAGGGATACACAGAGAATATCACCGCTAATGTAAAAACTCTTTCGGATAAACTCAAAGAGTATGTTGCAGGTATTGATAAACTTAACACAAGTGCTCCTGCATTTAAGGACGCTGTTTCACAGATTACAGACGGAGCAGGGACTCTTGCAGACGGAACATCCAAGTTCTATGATGAAGGAATCAAGGCGATTATAGATAAGATTGATGACATAACACCTGTAATCACAAGACTTAAGGCCACACTTGATATATCCAGGGATTATCAGTCATTCGGCGGCAAGTCAGATGATATGACAGGAAGCACAAAGTTCATATACAGAACTGAGTCAATCGAAAAATAAATAAGCTTATTAGTCTAAATTATGTTCTCTTTCTAAAGTACCGCGGCTTTCGGGCCGCGGTACTTATTTTTGCCGCTGCCTTTTGCCTTTAAATATTGTTACAGCTGACAGGGATGTGTTATACTATAGTTGCGAAAAGGAGGCACTTATGAATATAGGAATTATCGGAGCCGGACATATCGCCGGTAAAATGGCATTGACAATACAGGCGTGCAAAAATGCCAATGCTTATGCAGTAGCATCGCGTTCATATGAAAAGGCATGTGAATTTGCGGCAGAATACGGTTTTGCACATGCTTATGGTTCGTATGACGAACTTGTAGGGGATTCTGATGTCGAACTGGTATATGTGGCGACACCACATTCATTTCATTATGAACATATCAGGATGTGCCTTGAACACGGCAAGAATGTATTATGTGAGAAGTCTTTTACGCTTGACGCATCACAGGCTTCTGAATTGATTTCCATGGCAGAGAACAGGGGACTTTTTCTTGGCGAGGCAATCTGGACAAGATATCTTCCAATGAGATTTACGCTTGATAATCTTATTAAAAGTAAAATCATAGGAGAAGTTATGTCCGTATCGGCTTCTTTGTCATATCCGATTGCCAATAAAGAAAGAATTATCCGCAAGGATCTTGGCGGAGGTGCGCTTTTAGATATCGGAGTCTATTGTGTTAATTTTGCATCAATGGTATTGGGCAATGACATCCGCGCAATAACGGCATCTGCTGTCTTAAATGCCAACGGCATGGATATGGCCGACGGAATTACGATGCTGTATGAGAATGGAAAAATGGCGGTCCTTCATTGTGATGCCAGAACCGCAGGAAGCCGCGACGGGATAGTATACGGGACAGATGGATATATTGTTTTTCACAATATAAATAACTGTGAAGGCATTGATGTTTATAATACTTCCCACGAAATTATCAGCCATATTGATACGCCTGCACAGATAACCGGATTCGAATATGAGCTTGATGCCGCAATCGATGCCATACAGAACGGCCGGACCGAGTGCACCCGGATGCCTCATGCCGAAATAATTGCGGTTATGGAAATAATGGACAGAATAAGGGAGAAAACAGGGGTGGAGTATTAGAAACGTAAAGATAACACAGTCTCAATTTGTTGATGAGAATTATTATATCTGAAGAATAAATTTATGTTTGAGGTAAGAAGGCAAGAATGCATAAAAGATACATGTTGACAGGTGTATTTAGTCATGCTATCATAAATTCAAAGCATAAATTTCAATCATTCTGAAACGGCCGTATTTCTTACACGGACCGGATTCTTTAATCAAGTAAATACCGTTTTTTGCCGGTGTTTATTCTATGAAAACTTTGGTTTTCTGAAATCCATGCTTTTAATTCAAAATACAATTTAAGAGCAGGGATGGAATTTATGCCACAGGTTTATTTTCTTTTCCTGCCGGAAGGAGAAGATTAATGAACGCACAGAGAAACTTTAAGGACACGGTTGGCCGTATGCTTTTTGCCAGACCTGAGAATGCATTGCAATTATACAATGCGCTTAACGGAACCGATTATACGGATTCGTCCGTAATTGAATTTAACACGCTTGAGAACGCCATCTACCTGGGGATGAAGAATGACTTATCATTTATTATAACATACAGGACATCACTGTATGAATTTCAGTCGACAATCACTCCGAATATGCCGCTTAGGAATTTGTTTTACATATCGGACATACTTCAGGGTTATGTGCGGAACCGCACGCTTTACAGCAGCCGCTGCATAAAAATACCGGCGCCGCGTTTCATCGTACTTTATAACGGTATCAGGCCGATGCCGGAACAGGTGGAATACAAGCTGTCCGATGCGTTTGAGGTCCATGAAGAGGATCCGCAGTTAGAACTCAAGGTCACGGTGCTGAACATCAACGAAGGCATGAATGAAGAACTCAAATCAAGATGTCCGGTTCTTAAAGAATACATGGAATACGTGGGCGCGGTGCGCCGCAATATGGAACATATGCCGCTTGATGAAGCGGTCGATGCAGCAATAGAGTATTGCATAAAGAATAACATTTTGAAGGATTTTTTGCTGGAACAGAAAGCGGAGGTCAAGAAGATGAGCATATATGAATTTGACGAAGAGCGTGAGATGGAGATGATACGGCAGGATGAACGGGCCGAAGGAGAGCAAGCGGGGTTGGAACGCGGAAGGGCCGAAGGAGAGCAGCTTGGACGCGAACAGGCAGTGCTTTCACTTTGCCGTAAATTCGGATGCAGCCGTGAAGAATCGATACAGCGTCTGATGGAGGAATGCAGCCTGACACGTGAGGAAGCAGAGAAGCGGATGGAAGAATATCGGAGTGAAAACTAGAAACAGATGAAGGAATATAACTGTACTTAATCCGCCAAGAGATTTTACAGACTCTTTGCACACGCCGGTGCTTAATCCGCCGAAGGCGGATTTCTAGCATCCGATGCGCGTGCAACGAAGCGAGAGCGTGTCTGTAAAATATTTTGGCGGTTAAGGTGCGGAGGTCAAGAAGATGAGCATATATGAATTTGACGAAGAGCGTGAGATGGAGA
>ENA-OYWO01001064-OYWO01001064.1-human-gut-metagenome-genome-assembly--contig:-NODE-1064-length-13525-cov-7.887973_pt1 | contig 13525 bp, 11 predicted proteins | sample MGYA00244170_ERZ653397 | MGnify/ENA primary metagenome ERZ653397 (study PRJEB26926, sample SAMN06164906) | human gut metagenome | biome: ENVO:00009003; feature: ENVO:2100002; material: ENVO:00002003...
AGACAGAGGAAGAAGCAGTTGCTATGATCGATCCTCGTAACCTTGATACACTTCTCCACCCACAGTTCGATGCTGCTGCACTTAAGGCTGCAACACCAATCGGTAAAGGACTTGGTGCTTCTCCTGGAGCTGCTTGCGGTAAAGTTGTATTCACAGCTGAGGATGCTGAGAAATGGGCTGAAAGAGGAGAGAAAGTTGTTCTTGTACGTCTTGAGACATCACCTGAAGATATCACAGGTATGAAGGTATCACAGGGTATCCTTACAGTTCGTGGTGGTATGACATCACACGCTGCCGTTGTTGCACGTGGTATGGGTACATGCTGTGTATCAGGATGCGGTGACATCGCTATGGACGAAGAGAATAAGAAGTTCACATTAGCTGGACAGACATTCACAGAAGGTTCAGAGATCTCTATCGATGGTACTACAGGTAACATCTATGCAGGTCTTATCCCAACAGTTGATGCTACAATCGCCGGCGAGTTCGGACGTGTTATGGCATGGGCTGATAAATACAGAAAGCTCAAAGTAAGAACAAATGCAGATACTCCTGCAGATGCTAAGAAGGCTCGTGAGCTCGGTGCCGAAGGTATCGGACTTTGCCGTACAGAGCATATGTTCTTCGAGGAAGACAGAATCGCTGCATTCAGAGAGATGATCTGTTCTGATACAGTAGAAGAGAGAGAAGCTGCTCTTAATAAGATTCTTCCATATCAGCAGGGAGATTTCAAGGCTCTCTATGAGGCACTTGAAGGAAATCCTGTTACAATCAGATTCCTTGATCCACCTCTTCATGAGTTCGTACCTACCGAAGAAGCTGACATTGAGAAGCTTGCTAAGGCTCAGGGTAAGACAGTTGAGCAGATTAAGACAATCATCGCTTCACTTCATGAGTTCAACCCTATGATGGGTCACAGAGGATGCCGTCTTGCAGTTACTTATCCGGAAATCGCTAAGATGCAGACAAAGGCAGTTATCCGTGCAGCAATCGAAGTTCAGAAAGAGCATCCGGATTGGAATGTTAAGCCTGAAATCATGATTCCGCTTGTATGTGAAGTTAAAGAGCTTAAGTTCGTTAAGAAGGTTGTTGTTGAGACAGCAGATGCTGAAATCGCAGCAGCAGGCGTTAAGCTTGAGTATGAAGTTGGTACAATGATCGAGATCCCTAGAGCTGCTCTTACAGCTGACGAGATCGCTACAGAGGCTGATTTCTTCTGCTTCGGTACTAACGACCTTACACAGATGACATTTGGTTTCTCACGTGATGATGCAGGTAAGTTCCTCGGTGCTTACTATGACAACAAGATCTTCGAGAACGATCCGTTCGCTAAGCTTGACCAGACAGGTGTTGGTAAGCTTATGGAAACAGCTATCAAGCTTGGTAAGCCGGTTAATCCTAAGCTCCATGTTGGTATCTGCGGTGAGCACGGTGGAGATCCTTCATCAGTTGAGTTCTGCCACAAGATTGGTCTTGACTATGTGTCATGTTCACCATTCCGTGTGCCTATTGCAAGACTTGCAGCAGCACAGGCAGCTATTGCTAATAAATAATAGAAATTCTATTGGTCAGCCCCACAGAAATGTGGGGCTGATTTTATCGTGGTTTCAGCCACATTTGGTGGTACGAATTAAATAATAACAAGGCGGTTCGGTTATGGTTTTTTCCATCTGAACCGTCTTTTTTTAGTATATAAAGGTATAAATTATAAAACTCAAATAAATGTTCAAAGAGTCCGGTTAAACCTTTAAGTTACTTTTGTTTGTTGTAGTGTATGCATTGATTTTGTGGTAATATATATTTATTATGAAATCCCAAAATCCCAAGTTTTTTATGGGTTAAGTAAATAGAATATAGTACTTAGTTACAGCAGATGTCTTGACTTTTAAGGCATCTGTTATTTTTTGTCTTGAAAAGGTCGTATAACTGCAAATAAACTTCGTATTTCTGGGGTAGTAAATTCTCGGCAACTTCCTGCCTGCACAACCCCCTCAAATTCGGCTGATTTTTGCCCCATTCTGGCTCTGAAAATGCTTTGGTGGTAACTACTGCAAAAGTTGCTGTTAAAATCACAAGAAATTATGGGATTGAAGAAGAAAATAGGATGCACGTTGCAAAAGTATAAAAAAGAATAAAGAGTATAAAAAGGTATAAAAGAGTGTCTGGAATTAGATATTGATAATTCAGACACTCTTTTTCGTATTTAGCTTCATTAGACAAATACCAAAAGTTACAAAAAAATGACAATTTATTACATTTTGCGTTATGGAGGGTAGAAATTTGCTAGGATATGAAAAAAATAAATGTACATTAAAAATATAAATAATGTAGATATGAAAAATGCAAAGGAGACCTATGCATGGAAACATCAAATTACAAGAGTATTATTAGCTAGGCATTAGAATTGTTGTGGTCAAGCATTTTTGTAACTATAGAAGTTTTATTTACGGAAAAGACCGGAAAAATAGTAAAAAAGGAGAAATAATTATATGAAAAAAATAAAATACATTGCATTAATTAGTGGTTTAATCATAGTTTCTTTTGGGTGCCAAAGAAATGATTCATCACATATTCCTAATGGAGAGAAAATAACAGAGGTATTTACAGAGGACATAGTTGAAGATACTGAAGAAAGCTATAGTGATAATATTTACGAAAATATTACTGAAGAATCTACCTACGTTGAGCCAACGGTTAGTTCAGATATTCTTGATGGAACATACAGAAGAATATATCGCTATGAATATGCGAAAAATAATTTTTATTATACTTTTACACCAGATTATATGGGAGCATTAAATGGAACATGGATATCATCCATAAACAATAGTCCAGATGAAGGTGGTATATACACGCTGAATGAAGATATTGTGACAATATCTGTTACATATAATGCAGATGATGGCAGACCTAAAAACAGACCATATGAAATGCAATACAAAATAAAAGATAATATATTGCTACCTATGGATACTCATTACATATATGTCGATGACGGAACCGGAAGATATGTAAGTATGGATGGAGAAGTGTCGATGATTTTTGAAGATGACGGCAGAGGAGTCCAGACATATGAGAATCAGGTTAATGATTTTACTTATGTTACAGAAGGAAACCGTATTTATGTATACTTCTCTGGTGATGATTTGATATATACCTTACTTAAATATGAAGGTATGTATTATTACCATGCATATGAAAAGTAATAAAGAGGGGGAGTATATATAAGTCGAAGCAGCGGTAGAACAACTAAATAATAATTTTCTCTATTATGAAAGAGAAGATATGTGATTGAGAACCTTCGGAAATAGGAAAATAGGTTTTTGGAGGTTCTTAAATCATGAATTCTTCTCTGGTACACTGTTGAGTACCTCTTTGGAACTATTTATTAAATTCTCACATTCAAAGTAATCTAAAAATTTTATGTTACTATAGACTGTGCTTATATTAATACACAATTTATCTGCTATTACTTTATTTGAATCACCTAATAAAATTAACCTCAAAGTATAGGCTCTTAAATTAACTTTACTGTTCTGTCTTGCTTTATAAGCCTTACTTAAATTGTTTTTATAGGCTTCTAACCTCTTATGCTCTGAATAGTTTTCAACAATCTGCTCTCCAAACTTTTCAAGAGCATGTTCATAAGTATCTACCCCAGAAAGCATTTGTTCCAACTCTGATACTCTGTTTTGCAATTCTTCTATCAGTTCATTCAGCAACTAAGATATTGGATAATTCTGATGCAGTTTTGCTTGCAGAGTTTGAAGTTGATTATGCAACTGCAAAAGAATACGCAAACCGTTTGAAGAGAAAAGTTGTAAGGGTACATTGGGAAGTTCCTGCTAAAATAAAGATATTTGTTAATGTAGATTAAAGGGTTGCCAAAAGCAGCCCTTTTGGTATAATATGATTATGAAAACATAAGCTAACTTAGAGGTAGTGAAGTTTTTATTATAAATTGTAATAAAAGCTGATTTTATAGCTCACCCTTGTACCACTGTCACACAGGCAGCTATTAAAGAGCATGGAAACAAGTAATTGTTCCTTTCTCAAAGTTGCCGATTTGACGATTGACGAAGCGTATGCTCATAAGTATCTGAAAACAGTTTCTGATGTGCACCACTTCAAAACATTAAATTGGAAAGATGTAAAGCTTTCAGTTTATATCTAAAAGAATCCCTCTGTTGAGTAAAATCGGCAGAGGGATTCTTGCGTCAATTGCACATTTTTCAATAGTCCTCCTTTGCAGTACAATGTACTCAGCAAAGGAGGTTTTTGCTATGAAAGATGAATTTATTCCCCGCGTCGGCATTTGGGGACAACGGCATTACAATTACCTGAAAAAGAGTAATCCGACGGTAGTTAATGTTATGCGGATGAAAGGAACACTTGAACAGTATCTGATCGACCTCGACCGCGACGCACAGGATATGTTCGGCTTACTGATGAAACAGTACACAGAAGTTGAGGGCATTACCGAACATCTTAAGCTCACGAATCAAATGGAGTGGGTGCGACAAATAAGCAATATTAGAAATAGAGTCACAGAAATCGTTTGTAAAGAACTTATTTATATCTGATTCAAGCGGAGCTTCGGCTCCGCTTTTTCAATTTTAAATCGTTTCGTAGAAAATAAGGAATACTATTTTCAAGTAACGCTTGATTTTTCGTAGAAAATAGTATATAATAAAAATTATTTTAGTAGAATTGCAATTTTCTATGAAAGGTTATGCTTTATGAAACGTCCGGATTATCTGAATCAAATACGAGGAAATATTGAAAGAGCCGAAGCCGGTTCGGTGTTTGTTTCGACAGACTTTACAGATATAACCGATAAGAAAACGGTGAATATGGGTCTTATTCGCCTTGCGGATGAGGGCTTAATAAAAAAAATCTTGTTCGGAGTTTATTACAAGCCGGAGTTCAGCGAGCTGCTTGGCGAAGCCATTGCCCCGTCACCAAACAAGGTGGCTCACGCTCTCGCACGTAACTTTGGATGGACTATTGTCCCCTGCGGTGATACGGCTTTGAATCTTTTGGGACTTTCAACGCAAGTCCCGTCTCAGTGGGTATATGTTTCTGACGGCGCATACAAAGAGTACACCTTCGATAATACAACAATCAAATTCAAGCGTACCACAAACAAGGAAATATCAAAGGTTTCCTATAAAACGGCGCTAACCATTCAGGCGTTGAAAGCGCTTGGTAAAGAAAACATCACCGAGCAGGTAATATCGCGTCTGAAAAAGATATTGACCGGTGAAGAAAAAGAAAAGATGTTGGCGGAGTCGAAATCTGCAACATCGTGGGTTTTAGAACTTATTAAGATAATTTGTAAGGATGAAGAAAAATGAGAGATATCGCAAGGTTGAGTGAAAAAGACAAAAAGGCACTTTTCCACAATACTGCCGCTAAAATGGGCATGACCGACGCCATTATTGAAAAGGACTTTTGGGTATGTTATATGCTCGACTATCTTTTTCACCGCTCTGCTTGGAAAAGTAATATTGCTTTCAAGGGCGGTACAAGTCTTTCAAAATCCTACGGGCTCATTGAACGCTTTTCCGAAGATATAGATTTGATTCTCGATTGGCGCGTTCTCGGTTATGAAAAAGACGAGCCGTGGGAAGAACGCAGCAACACAAAACAGGACGCCTTTAACAAAGAGGCAGGGACAAGAACCGAAACATTTTTGAAAAATGAGTTTATGCCTGCCGTTATTGTCGACTTGAAAAACGAGCTTGGCCGTAATGTGAATTGTTACATAGAGGACGACGATCCGCAGACCGTAGTTTTTGCATATAATCGCAGCTTTGAAGATTCGGCAATTCTGCCTGTAATCCGTCTTGAAATCGGTGCACTTGCGGCGTGGACTCCTGCCGCCCGAAAAACGATAACTCCCTATGCCGCCGAGCAATACGGCAGACTGTTCAAGCAACCGTGCACCGAAATCTTGACCGTTTTACCGAAACGAACATTTTGGGAAAAGGTTACAATTTTACATAGGGAGGCATACCGCCCCGAAAACAGCGTTGTGCCAACAAGGTATTCCCGCCATTATTATGATCTTTATTGTATGGCAAATTCGTCTGTAAAAACAGAAGCCTTTGCCGATTTAGATTTGCTCGACAAGGTAGTACGTTTCAAGGATAAGTTTTATCGTTGTTCATGGGCAAGGTACGGCGAGGCGAAGCCGGGTACTATGAAATTGATTCCTTCGGAGAAAAACATCAAAGTTCTGAAAGACGACTATGAGCATATGAAAAATATGATTTACGGCGATAAACCGGATTTTGATATGATTTTGAATGCGGTTAAACAGCTTGAAAATGAAATAAATGCGTTGCAAGTCCGTTTTTTTGGACATAGAATGTGAGATAATGATACTGATAAAAATCCCCAAAAGACTATTAGGAGATATTAGAGGTATAAGGTGTAATTATGAATGAAAAACATTTAGAGTTTATACAAAACAACATTACAAGAATGAATCAGTGTTCTTTTCAAATGAAGGGATGGACAATCACTTTAACATTTGCACTAATTGCTTTGTTTGCGTCAACAATTTCAGAAAATAATTCCGGAAATAAAATATACATTTACGCTTCTATTATTTCCACATTCTTGTTTTGGTGTTTGGATTCACTTTATTTATCAAAAGAAAGAAAGTTTATAGGCATTTATAATGACTTAATTGGAGTTAGCAATGGAAATAATCAAAAGCCAATAGCAATAAAGGAGTATGAGATCCCTCTGAATAAATACAATTCAATATGATGTAAAAAAAGCAATGGGAGAAATGATTACATTAACCGATATAGCTCTTTCAAAGTGGAATGAAAACTGGAATAAACGGCCAATTAAAGTTTCTGAAGAAGCTCTTGACGAATTATATAGAATTGTTTTCTCGAAAGGATAAGGATAAAATGAGTACAAATATATCAAAACAAAAACGAGAAGACTTGCTGAATAAAATTAAAGAAATCCGCAACTATATAGCGGCTTCTCCGCAGGATGAGAACACAGGCAATCTGCTTTCTTATCTTTCCGATCTTGAAAAAGATGTCAACGGTAAAAAATACGGACTTGTTTTTGAGGAACATCGTGAGGAAATTGACGAGATACTTGCCACCCACACACCCGTTCTGACCGAACAGAACGACCTTTATATCGACAATGGTGGCGAAATGAACTTTCTTATTGAGGGCGACAATCTTGCTTCGTTGCAGTTACTTGAAAAAACACACAAGGGCAAAATTGACCTTATCTACATAGATCCGCCATATAACACAATGAGCACCGGTTTTACATATTCAGATGCTTTGGTTGATAACGGGGATAATTACCGACATTCAAAATGGACTTCTTTTATGAAGCATCGTTTGGAACTTGCCCGAACTCTGCTATCTCCTACAGGATGTATTTTCATCTCAATTGACGATAATGAGTTTGCCGCTCTTAAATTAATCTGTGATGAAGTATTTGGTTGGCAAAACTTTGTTACAACTTGTATGTGGCAAAAAATTCATAGCATAAAAAATGATGCTAAATACATATCCATAAATCATGATTTTATCTTTGTATATGCCAAAAATATTGATCTGCTTAAATTTAACCTTCTTGACAGAACGGACGAAATGAACAATCGCTATAAAAATCCCGATAATGATCCAAGAGGACCTTGGCAATCAGGAGATTTAGTTGCAAACGAAGTACGTACAAATGGTAATTATGATGTAATAGGACCAACAGGTAAAATTTTCAATGTCCCCGAGGGTAAACATTGGGTGTATTCCGAAGATAATATGCGTACTTTAATTGAAGAAAACAGAATTTGGTTTGGTAAGGACGGAACTTCTTTCCCTCGCAAGAAACGCTATTTGTCAGAAGTTCAACAAGGTCGCACACCTGACTCTTGGTGGACGAGTGCTGAAGTCGGGCATAACCAAGAAGGTGCACGTGAACTAAAATCTATTTTCGACGGCAAAGTGGTGTTTACTAATCCAAAACCCACACGTCTTATTGAACGAATTATTAAGATGGGTTCAAAAGATAACAGTATAATTCTCGATTTCTTCGCTGGTAGTGGGACACTTGGTCACGCTGTACTAAAATACAATGCAAGTAACGAATATAGTAATCGTCGCTTTATTCTCTGCACCAACAACGAAAACAATATTTGCCGTGATGTTACATATGAACGCATAAAGCGAGTAATTGATAAAGAAAATTACGAGGCTAGTCTTAAATATTACAAGGTAGACTATGTTCCTATAAATGAGCGCATGTATTACGAATATGCGGACGAGTTACTTTTGCATATCCGTGAGCTTGTTGAGCTTGAAAACGGCATTAACTTTACGGGTAATGCTGAAATTGCCATCGTGCTGACCGATGAGGAATTGGATGAATTTATTGAAAATATCAGTTGTCACAAAAAATGCAAAAAACTTTATGTGGGACACGATGTTCTCTTTGATGCGAAACAAGCGCAGACATTGAAAAACAAAAGAATCAGTGTAAATATCATACCTGATTACTATTATAAGGAACTGGAGGGCTAAAGATGGACATTACATTAACTAACTTTCAATTAAAGGCAATTGCCGATTTGACCGAAGCAATGGATAAGCCAAATCGTGAAATCGTTTTGAAAAGTTGCACCGGCAGCGGCAAAACCATTATCCTTACACATTTTATGGACGAGTATTTCAAAAGTAATGAGAAAACTGTATTTGTTTGGCTTACTCCGGGTAAAGGTAATTTGGAATAACAAAGCAAAGGCAAGATGGACAAGTATATTCACGGTAGTAACACAAAACTACTTTGTGATATTATGACATCGGGATTTGATGAAAACGATGCTTGCTTCATTAACTGGGAAAAGCTGACAAAAAAGGGAAATACGGCTCTGAAAGACAGCGAAAGAACTAATTTTCTTGAATATATTCAAAAAGCTTTCGACAACGGATTATCCTTCAAAATTATTGTTGACGAATCACATCAGAATGACACTATTAAAGCGGATGATATTATCGAGCTTTTTAATCCAGATAAGATTATTCGCTGTTCTGCAACGCCAAAATCATATAAAGATGCTGTTTTAATCGATATTCCGGAAGCTGATGTTATTGCCGAAGGACTCATTAAAAAGCTTTTAATCATCAATGAAAACTTCGAACAGAATATCAGTGTGGACGATCAGATTGCATATTTAATTGATAAGGCAATTTCCAAGCAACAAGAACTTCGGTCTGCTTTTTTGAATCTTAAGGATCGTTCCATAGATATCAATCCATTAATTATTGTTCAATTACCGAATAAATCTGATGCTTTGCTTGAAAGTGTTGAGAAGTATTTTGAAAGTAAGGGAATCACTTATGAAAACAATCAGCTTGCGGTTTGGTTATCCGATAAAAAACAAAATTTAGAAGATATTGAAGAACCGGATGCTGAGCCGATAGCGGTTATTATAAAACAGGCGGTTGCAACAGGCTGGGACTGTCCGAGAGCACAGATACTTGTCAAGCTCCGTGACAATATGAGCGAAACGTTTGAAATTCAAACAATTGGTCGTATTCGCCGTATGCCGGAAGCAAAGCATTATGGAAGTGATTTGCTTGACTGCTGCTATCTTTATACTTTGGATGAAAAATTTACAGAAAGTGTAAAGCTGAGTTTAGGTAAGGATGCTTTGGATGCTTGTAAGTTGTTCTTGAAACCGGAATACCGTAGTTTTGAGATTGTCAGCGAGTATAAAACTGACGTTCCATTTCCTCGTGATGCAAAGCTTGCAATGAAGGTCATAAGTAAATATTTTGAGAGTAAGTACCATACAGGCAAGGATTTAATCAAGAATAAAACGATGTTGGAGGCAAATAAGTACTCTTTCGATGAAGATATTGTTGATTATACAAAATCGGGTTCTGTTGCTACTTTGAATAAAGAAGATATTTCAGATTTGAACGATATTGCAATTCACGAAGTGTTGAGTACCACAAAACACGGTCGAGCATATCATCATTGCACTGCTGAAATTGGAATGAAAGCGAACTTGGATTACAGTAGTATGAACACTATTATTCGCAGACTATTTCTCGATAATGTAAAGTGCGAACATAAAATAATCGCTCTGCCAACACGAGCTTTATATTCTTTTGTCATTAACAACAAGCGCAAGTTGATTGATGATGTTCAGGAAGCAATGTCAGAAGAAAATGCTCAAATAACATTGGCGATGAATAATATAACTGAAAAACCAATCTCATTTCCGTTGGAAATGCTTTTCACCTATGACGGTTCTGCTAAATCTCAAGCAGAAATGACCAAAAATGTATATAAAGGCTATTTGTCATCTGCAGAGAAGCGTTCTATGCCTGAGAAACTTTTCGAGAAATACTGCGAAAACAGTAGCAGAATCAGTTGGTTCTATAAAAACGGAGACAAAGGCAATGAGTACCTTTCTATCGTTTATGAAGACAATTTCGGTAAACAAAAGTCATTTTACCCGGACTATATTGTTGGCACGTCTGACGGCAAAACTTGGGTTGTTGAAACAAAAGGCGGATTTACAAAATCTGGAGACAGCGAAGACATTGACAAATATACTGCCAAAAAATTCGATGTACTAAAAAAGTACTTAACAAAATATTCTTTGCCCGGCGGTATTGTTCGACAAGACAAGCAAAGCAGCGAATTATGTATTTGTACCGAATCATATTCCGATGATATAAAGAGTGACAGCTGGATTTTACTGTCCGATATTATGTGAAGTGGAGGGTGTTAAAATGAGTGCACAGGAATCAAAGAAAAGTGTTCCCATATACTTTTATTATCTTACTATTTCCAAGCAAAAAGGCAGTAAGGATGAATCAATTTATGATATTTCAAAGGTTATTGATTCTCTGTCTAATATGTTTACTTATGTCATTGGGAAAGATTTAACCGAGCGAAAAAAAGATAATAAGGCTTCAGAAAAAGTCATTTGGTTAGACTATGTAAAAGATTTGAAAGGTGGAAACTATGATTTGATTTTCAAATCGGCGAAATACAATCATGTCCGCAATGAAATTGATACTGAGACGATGAAAGAGTTAGGAACCAGAAAAAGGCAACAAGATGGCGATGAAGAAAAAACACACTTATGTATTCGTCATTCTGGAAATGAAATGCGATTTCTTACGGTACACGAAAGTAACCATTATGGAATAACATTAAATGGCATTGTTGAGTACTTGAATGAGCAATTCATAAAATACAATGAGGATTGCAAAGATGAATTTCACTACATAATTTCATACGACATTATGCCGGGTGAGGATTTTTTGTCTTCCATTAAAAAAGCGAGAACTATGTCTGCTCTAAAGCTCATTGTCAGCAAAGACGATATTAAAGACGACTTTATGGGGTTTGCAGGAAGAACGGATATAGACGATGAAGTTGAAATATGCATTAAGCGTCCAAAAGGAGCAAAAAAATATCCAGATAACCTGATACAAGCATACTTCAGAGAAAACCAAAAAATGCAAAACAGTAAAATCAAAAGGATTACCATCAAAGGAACAAATGAAGCAGGGCAATTTGAAATTGATACCGATCTAATGAAAATGAAACATTATTTATCGGTAAAAGGGTTGGCTGTAACAAACGAAGTAGACAGCTACGACTTTTTCAGCCGTGCACAAGAGTTTATTGATGAAACAAGGAGCAAATAATGAGCAAAATAATTTTTGTTCCCATTCGGGATTATTTTCAATCCAGAAAACGAATATGGCTTAAACTGATATTTCCCTTCTCAGTTGGAATAATTTCTTTGATTGCGGCTCTATTATTTGATTTTGGCAATGCAGATGATGTAAATAATATTTTCACCGAGTTTATCAGCGTACAAATCAATATAGTAGCCATATTGATTTCATTTTCCGTTGCAATCATAACAATATTGGTATCGGCAGACAACAAAAGCATCGAACAATTAAAAGATACTCCGTCAACAACTTGTAAAACGGTAAACGGTAAAATGCTATCTTTATTTCAAGTTCTGCTCTCAAATATATCGTATAATGCTGTTATTGAAATAGTATATTTAATTATGTTGATAGGGATCGTTTTGATAAAAAGCATAATTTCAATACGCATATTAAAGTATGTCGTTGCTGTTTGTATTTTTATGATTCTGCACATTTTGTTAGTATTACTGGAATCTGTTGCACAGATGTATTTGACTTTTTGGAATAAAAAAGATTGAAATGGTGATACATAATGCCCGAAAAACTAAATTTCACTTCCAAACATTTGTCGGAATTACAATCATTCTTTCAGAACAATGATTTTACGGCAAATATGACGCTGAACCGTGAATGTAATTTAAAAGGCGAACAGGCTGAAATATTTGTTTGCATCAAAAAGATTTTCGGGGAATACTGGCTCGGAAATTTGCGTCCGCTCGGTGTTAATCGGAAAATGAAAAACTTTTCAAAAGACTATCCGGTAAACCTTTTGGAGAATGCCGACGCGGACTATTTCTCCGAGCAAATTTCTGAAATTTACACGGATCCGGACAAGCTGAACGAATATATTGACAGATTTTTTGAAATGTACGGCGAGCCGGTTATGCTCGGGATTGACTGCTATGCGAAGTCCGTAGGCAAAGAGGCTGACAATCTTACCGACGAAGAAATACATACGGTAGTTGAAAAGGTTGCCGGAGTAATTGACGAAACGCTGATTGAAACGGTTATGCAGGGCCATCATGTTCCAGCAATTTTCGGTGTTTCTAAAAAAATCCCTCAACACGAAGATTTTACAGAACGGTTGAATCAGGACAAAATAAACTTTTACAACAAGTGGACGCACGCAAAAACAAAGCTCGGCGTGCCGCTCCTTTTCAGCGAGTTGCCGGAGGATGAAACGACCGATATTGAGGGCGCAAAAATGTTTTTCGCAAATGACCACGAGGAAGAAAGGCGATATATATTCCTGCGTGATGAGTTTTCCAAAACGCTGAACAGTACCGACAAAGAGATATATTACCTTTCTGAAAAAGGGATTACTCAAAAGGAAATTGCAAAACGGCTCGGCTACAAAACCCACAGTGCAGTCAGCAAACGAATGAAAATAATGAATAAGAATTTCAAAGAATTTTTGGGGCTTGAAAACTGAATAAGTAATAATTTACGGCGGTGCTCCACCAAATAAGGGGCACCGCCGTTTTTTAGTTTGCGCGCCATGGGCGCGCTCTAACGGGTGTAAGTCCCGAACACGCCTAGATAGTGGGAAGTGTATAGCTGAACAGCAAGGGTGTCCATTGTGAGGTGGAATCTGAAGGAAGCTGAAAGCAAATCTCTGGTCCGACGGACAGAAATCACATATAAGGCTAGGCTACGAGAGATAAGTTGGCTAAAAGCAACGAAGTCTAATAACTATCACATTTGTAGTAGCAGAGTAAATGTGGCGGATATATGGAGGGAAAGAGCGTGCACCTTAAGCGTGGAGGTCTCACAGAGGTTCCATTAGCCTAGTA
>ENA-OYWO01001067-OYWO01001067.1-human-gut-metagenome-genome-assembly--contig:-NODE-1067-length-13503-cov-13.118754_pt1 | contig 13503 bp, 10 predicted proteins | sample MGYA00244170_ERZ653397 | MGnify/ENA primary metagenome ERZ653397 (study PRJEB26926, sample SAMN06164906) | human gut metagenome | biome: ENVO:00009003; feature: ENVO:2100002; material: ENVO:00002003...
CGGCCAGTGCCATGATGATGCTGTTGGCCTGCATGGACACCTGGCTGATGGGCATATTGAAGCTCTTGTTCAGGGACAGGAACGCCATGACAGTACCCAGCGTGACGCCGCCCATGCCGGTGACGGCCATGGCTGCACCCACCAGAGCGCAGATGGCGTAGCTGATGTTGCCCAGCTGAGCGTTGACGGGCATCATGATGTTGGCGAAGCTGTTGGCCTGCTTGGCGCTGTCCTTGAGCTTGTCGTTCAGCTCGCGGAAGCCCTCGAGGGCTTTCTGCTCGTGGGTGAAGACCTTGACGACCTTCTGGCCTTCCATCATCTCTTCGATGTAGCCGTTCACTTTGCCGAGGTCGCGCTGCTGTGCGATGAAGAACTTGCCGCTCTGCTGGGTGATCTTCTTGGAGCAGAAGAGCATCAGGGCTACCATCAGCATGGTGACGATGGTGAGCTGCCAGCTCAGCATGCACATGCTGGCAAAGACGGAAACGATGGTGATGGCGCTGGACACCAGCTGCGGGATGCTCTGGCTGAGCATCTGGCGGAGGGTATCCACGTCGTTGGTGTAGACGGACATGATGTCGCCGTGGGGATGGGTGTCAAAGTAGCGGATGGGCAGGCTCTCCATGTGGGTAAAGAGCTGGGTGCGCAGGTTGCGCAGGGTACCCTGGGTGACGTTGACCATGATGCGGGCGTTGAGCCAGGCGGCGAGGATGCCCACCACATAGATGCAGCCGACGCGCACCAGCGCACCGGCCAGCGGTGCAAAGCTGGGGTCCTGCTGCTGGGTCATGGGGATGATATAGTCGTCGATAAGGGTCTGCAGGAACAGGCTTGCCTGCACATTGGCCAGCGCGCTGACCACGATGCAGATGAGCACGAGGATGCAGTGAGGCAGATAGTGCTGGAACACCTCTGCCATGATGCGCTTGAGCAGCCTGCCCGGGTTCTCGACCTTCGGACGGGGGCCTCCCATGCCGCGGGGGCCGGGGCCATGGACGACTTTTGCTTTCTGTTCTGCCATTACTGCTCACCTCCCTGCTTGTCGAAGTCGCCGCCGCCCTGAGTCTGGCTGTTGTAGACTTCCTGATAGATCGCGTTGTTCTTCAGCAGTTCCTCGTGGGTGCCGAGGCCGTTGATCTGGCCGTTGTCCAGCACGAGGATGCGGTCGGCATCCTGCACCGAGGAAATGCGCTGTGCAATGATGATCTTGGTGGTGCCGGGGATCTCCTCACGGAACGCCTTCCGGATCTTTGCGTCGGTGGCGGTATCCACGGCACTGGTGGAGTCGTCGAGGATGAGGACCTTCGGCTTGCGCAGCAGGGCGCGGGCGATGGTCAGACGCTGTTTCTGGCCGCCGGACACGTTGGAGCCGCCCTGCTCGATCCAGGTGTTGTACTTGTCCGGGAAGCGCTCGATGAACTCATCGGCGCAGGCCAGCTTCGCCACACGGATGCACTCTTCCTCGCTGGCGTTCTCATTGCCCCAGCGGAGGTTGTCGAGGATGGTGCCGGAGAACAGGACGTTCTTCTGGAGCACCATGGAGACCTCGTGGCGGAGGACGTCGAGGTTATAATCCCGGACATCCACGCCGCCCACGCTGACAGTGCCGGTCTCGGCGTCGTACAGGCGGGGGATGAGCTGCACCAGACTGGACTTTGCGCTGCCGGTGCCGCCGATGATGCCCAGTGTCTCGCCGGGCTTGATGTCAAAGGTGATGTCGTTCAGGACAGGCTGGCCGGAGCCGTGCTTGTACTTGAAGGTGACGTGATCGAAGCGGATGCTGCCGTCCCTGACTTCCTGCACGGGAGCCTTGGCGGGGGGCAGGTCGGTCTTCTCGTCCAGAACTTCCACGATACGCTTTGCGGAAGCGGCGGACATGGAGATCATGACGAAAGCCATGCTCAGCATCATCAGAGCCATCAGGATGTTCATGATGTAGCCGAACAGAGCATTCAGCTGGCCGGTGGTCAGCGCGCCGTGCAGGATGTACTTTGCGCCGAACCAGCTCAGGGCAATGTTGCAGCCGTAAATAGCCGTCAGCATGGCGGGGTTGTTGAAGCTCAGACGGCTCTCTGCGTTGACGAACTGCTGATACAGACCCTCGCAGGCTTTGGTGTACTTCTCGTTCTCGAAGCCCTCGCGGACGAAGCTCTTGACCACGCGGATGGCGGAGACGTTCTCCTGCACGGAGGAGTTCAGGTTGTCGTAATTCTTGAAAACACGGTCAAAAATTTTGAAGGTGGGGACCATGATGCTTGCCAGCACGGCCAGCAGGAAGGCGATGGCCACCACGAAGATGAGGGCCAGAGGGCCGCCGATGCTGAACGCCATGATGAGTGCGAACACCAGATGGACCGGGGCGCGCACACACATGCGCTCCATCATCTGGAAGGCGTTCTGCAGGTTGGTCACGTCGGTGGTCATACGGGTGACGAGGCCGGCGGTGGAGAATTTGTCGATGTTGGAGAAGGAGTAATGCTGGATGTTCTCATACATCGCATCGCGCAGGTTGCCGGCAAAACCGGTGGACGCCTCGGCAGCATACTTGCCGGCCAGAATGCCCAGCAGCAGGGCGATGGCCGCCACTGCGAAGGTGAGCAGGCCGTATTTGACGATGGCGTTCATATCGCCCTTTTCAATGCCAAGGTCGATGATGAACGCCATGATGGTGGGCAGCAGGATGTCCATGACTGCTTCCAGTGCGGAAAACATCGGCGTCAGGATTGCGGCGCGTCTGTATTCGCCCAGATGGGAAGCAAGCTTCTTTATCATACTTTGAGCCTCCTTTGAATAATTGTTTGGTACGGAACAATTTTATACAAAACAATATTAAAGTCAATGCTTTTTCCAAAGTTTCGGAAAAAGTTCATATTTGTTTCACTTCAAGCCCAGATATAATTTATTCAGCAGCCGCAGCAGCTCGGTGTTCTCTTCCTCCGTCAGCAGGCTGGCGACGTATTCGTCGGTCTGGTGGAGGGCGAGCATGGTATTTTCGTGGAACTGACGGCCTTTTTCGGTGAGGACCAGCTGCTTGAGGCGGGCGTCTTGCTCCACGCTCCGGCGGGTGATGTAGCCCTTGCGCTCCATGAGCTGCAGGATGTTGGTGACAGTGGAGCGGGTGATGGAGAACTCCCGCTCGATGTCCCGCTGGAACACCGGGGTCTCGGAGTGCCGGTAAAGATACTCCATGATCCAGCCGTGCATGGGGGTCACGGCCTCCACGCCATTGGTGCGGGAGAACTGGCCGATCTTGCGGAAGATGAGGTTGTTCACCCGGCGCAGCTGGGCCGGGATGACCTGCGGCGCCTCCCACGGCGGCGCGATGGGGGTGCAGGCGGGTTCAAAGGCTTGGTTCATAGTATCATCCTTCTGGTTTGGCTTTTGCTGTGAATGTTCGAACACCGAACTGTTTCACATAAAACTGTTCGATACAGGACTATTATGCTCCAAAAAAAGAGGGCTGTCAACCCTCTTTGGATGATTCGTCCCACTGGCCCAGCCCGGTGAGGATGGAAACGGCCACCTCGGGCTTATTCGTGACCACAAGCTCCGGGTCCAGCCGGAACAGCTGGCGCAGGTCGTCCCGGCTGTCATTGCCCACCGGCCAGGGCGCGACCTTGAAGCCGTGGGCGTGGGCGTTGGGGACAAGGTCTTTGTCCCGGAAAAAGGCGTGGTACTCCGGCCCGACGTAATCCACCGGGAAGCCGAACTGGGCCACATAGTTCACAAAATCCGTCTGATAATAATACTGCTGCAGAATTTCGGCCAGGTTCATGCCGGGGAAGATGGAGTAGAGAAAATCGAGACGGTCTTTCAGGTAGTAGATGAGGACGCTGTTCTCTTCGTCCAGACTGCTGGGGTCTTCCAGCAGAGCGGCCGCTTCGCTGAGGGCCTGGGGGCTGGAAAGCTTCTCCACGAGAGGGTCGGTCTTCTTGAGGCCCAGCTTCTCCCAGAAGGTGGCCGGCTGGATGAGCTGGGATTCGGGGCTGAGGGTCATGGCGCAGGTGGCCATCTGGGGCATCCGCTCCTTCACCCGGCGGAGGGTGCCGTACTCGAAGGAGGTGAGCACGGCCTTTTCTTCCAGCCCGGCGTCAAGGACGGCGTCGATGACCCGGTCCACGATCTCTTCGTCCCGGTCAAAGTAGGGCTTCAACTCAATATGTATCATCCTGAAGTCCTGCGCGACTTCCAGAACCTCTTCGAGGGTGGGGATCTTTTCGCCCGCGAACTCCGGGCTTTTCCATTTTCCGAAATCCAGCTGGCGCAGGTCGTCGAAGTCCATATCCGGGATGTTGCCGTGGACGCCGGTCTTGAGGTCGGTGAGGTAGTCGTGGGCCACCACGAGATGACGGTCTCTGGTGATTTGAACGTCACACTCGAAGCCGTCCGCACCCAGCGTCTTTGCCAGACGGAACGCGGTCAGCGTGTTTTCGGGGGCCAGATGGGACGCGCCGCGATGGGCGATGATGAGAGGGCGCATGGCATGGACCTCCTTAAAAGACAAAAGTTGAAAAATGCGATGCCGTTACCCATGATACACGTTTTCACAAATTTCGTCAATGACGGCGTTTCGGTCAGGAAGGCAGGCGAAAATGGGGCGAAAGTACGACTTTTACCGTCAAAACGACGAAAATTTAAGCTTGATTTTAGCACTTTTCACGAGAAAAAACCAAAAATCGGCCCATTTCTCTCCCATCTGTTTCTTCCCAACGGACAATTCCTATGGTAAGATTATAGTGTAATGAGTAGACAACCTCTCAGTCTCGCTGGCGCTCGACAGCTCCCCTGCCGAGGGGAGCCTCTGGCGAAGAGGCGAGGCTTTACGAAATGCCAAGGCCTCCCCTCTTTAGGGGAGGTGGCAGCGCGTAAGCGCTGACGGAGAGGTTTAAGCTGACGAAAAGATACCTACGGAATAAGGGAAATGGAGAGTTTTGCTATGACTGAGTTCAAGCCCATCAAGGAAGGCAAGGTCCGCGAGATCTACGACAACGGCGACAGCCTCATCATGGTCGCCACCGACCGCATCTCTGCATTCGATGTTATCTTAAAGAATAAAGTCACCAACAAGGGCAAGGTGCTGACCCAGATGAGCAAGTTCTGGTTCGACTACACCCGCGACCTGCTGCCCAACCATATGCTGAGCGTGGACGTGAAGGAGATGCCCGAGTTCTTCCGGCAGCCCCAGTACGAGGGCCGCAGCATGATGTGCCGCAAGCTGACCATGCTGCCCGTCGAGTGCATCGTCCGCGGCTACATCACCGGCAGCGGCTGGGCCAGCTACCAGAAGACCGGCAAGGTCTGCGGCATCCAGCTGCCCGAGGGTCTGAAGGAGTCCGAGAAGCTGCCCGAGCCCATCTACACCCCCTCCACCAAGGCTGAGATCGGCGACCACGACGAGAACATCTCCTACGAGCAGAGCATCGACGTGCTGGAAAAGCTGTTCCCCGGCAAGGGCGAGGAGTACGCCACCAAGCTGCGCGACTACACCATCGCTCTGTATAAGAAGTGCGCTGAGTATGCCCTCTCCCGCGGCATCATCATCGCCGACACCAAGTTTGAGTTCGGTCTGGATGAGGAGGGCAACGTCATCCTCGGCGACGAGATGCTGACCCCCGATTCCTCCCGCTTCTGGCCGCTGGAGGGCTACGAGGCCGGCCACGGTCAGCCCTCTTTTGATAAGCAGTTCGTCCGCAACTGGCTGCTGGCCAACCCCGACAGTGATTACGACCTGCCGCAGGACGTCATCGACAAGACCATCGCCAAGTATGAGGAAGCCTACGAGATGCTGACCGGCAAGAAGCTGTAAGCACTTCCATAAATTCAACATCTGCCGCCCGCTTTGTGGAAAACGAAGCGGGCGGTTTTTGTGCGGAACGTTTTTTCCTCTTGAACGGCGCGGTGGGCAGTGTTACAATAACACAAGTAATGGGCAGAGAAACGGCCCTTCGTGTGAGAAGAGAGTGCCGCGCGGACGGCGAAAGGAAACAGTCAAATGGAGATCAGCACGCGGGAAAAGACCTTGCAGATCGTCAGCCGATACGTTATCATCACCCTGAGTATCAGCATCATGACCATCGGCGTATACTTCTTCAAATTCCCCAACAACTTCGTCTTCGGCGGCGTGACCGGCGGCGCGGCCCTTGTGGCAAAGCTCACGCCCCTGTCGGCCTCAGCTTTTTCATCCTGTGCCAATATCCTCCTGCTCATTCTGGGCTGGATATTCCTCGGCAGGGATTTTGCCATCAGCACCGGCTGGGCTACCGTCGTCATGACGGCAGAGCTGGCCCTTTTTGAAAAATATGTCCCCCTCAGCGGCCCCCTGTCCGACCAGCCCATGCTGGACCTGGTCTTCGCCATCGCCCTGCCCGCCATTGCGTCGGCTCTGCTCTTCAACGTGGGCGCGTCTTCCGGCGGCACCGATGTCGTCGCCCTCATCCTGAAAAAATACACCCATATGAAGAACACCGGCGAGGCGCTTTTTATCACCGACTTCGTCATGGTGCTGGCAGCCTGCTTCGTCTTCGACCTCTACACCGCTCTCTACTCTTTCGTGGGTCTGACGGTCAAGAGCCTCGTCGTCGATGCCGTTCTCGAGCAGATGAAGATGTGCAAGGCCATCCTCATCATCTGCGACGACAAAGACCCCATCTGCGATTTCGTCATGCGCAAGCTGGTGCGCGGCGCGACCTATACGCCCTGCTACGGTGCCTACACCGACCGGCCCCACTACATGATCTATACGACCCTCACCCACCGCGAGGCGTTGCAGCTGCAGGCATTTATCCATAAGGAAAACCTCAACGCCTTTATCTCGATGCTCAGCACCACCGAGGTGTTCGGCAAGGGCTTCAATCGCGCATAAAAAATAATCAGCAGGATAAGCACATCTGTGTCATTCCTCGGAGAGGAGTGACACAGGTGGGCTTTTTTGTTTGTGCTCAAATGTGCTATAATAAGAAAAACATCGTTATTTGGTGAGGAGGCTGGAATCGAATGGACTTAAAGGAGCAAAAGTACGTCTGCACCCTTGCGGAATGCAAGAGCCTGACCCGCGCCTCGGAGCGGTTGTATATCTCACAGCCTGCACTGAGCCTGTACATCAATAATGTGGAAAAGATCCTGGGGGCGCGGCTGTTCGAGCGGAATGGCCGGAAATTCGAGCTGACGTGGCTGGGCAAGCAGTATGTGGAAAAGGCTTCTCAGATGCTGGAGCTGGAGCGGCAGTTCGAGGCGGTGAGGCGGCAGACGGAGCGGGAGAATGCCGGGCAGGTGCGGATCGGTATCGCACAGCGGCGCGGCATCTGGTTTCTGCCGGCGGTACTGTCGGTGTACGAGCGGGAGTGGCCGCAGGTGGATGTGGTCATCCGGGAAGGAAATCTGGCTGATTTGACCATCATGCTGAAAAACCGGGAGCTTGACCTTGTGGTGCTGAGCCAGAGCGACGTAACGTCCGAGATGGAGGCTGTCCCGCTGGGCATGGAAGATTTTCTGCTGATACTGCCCGGAGACCACCCGCTGAACGAAAAGGCGGTCCCCGTCGAAGGCTCAAAGTTCGACTTCCTTGACCCGCACCTTCTGAGCGGTGAGACGATATTTCTGAACACCGAGATGCAGAGCGCCCGGCGGGTGGAAGAGAAGATCCTGAAAGATCACAAGGTCAAGCCGGGCCGCATCCGGGTAGTACGCAATATGGAGCTTGGCGCACAGCTGGTGGCCGAGGGTCTGGGCGTGGGCTTTATCCGGCAGGGCTATCAGAAGAACATCCACTATCCGAAGCCGGTGAAATACTACACCATCGACATTTCCAGGTACGGACAGGACGTTGTGGTGGCCTACCGCCGGGATGTGGAGCTGACCAAACCCATGCGAGCTATGATCATGCAGATGAAGGATGCGGCAGAGGAGTATTTGAAGCTCTGATAAACTGAACATAAGAATTCCAAAATGAAGATATAATTTTTTCAAAATGTACAAAGCACCTCCGGTTTGGTAAACTGAAAGTACCAAAAAACGGAGGTGCTTATTATGTTGGAGGAAAAACTGGAGCGAAGCGTTGAGCAGAGCGCAGCTGCCCTGACTGCAATGGCAGACGACTTCTTCGACCATCCGGAAGTGGGTCTGCAGGAGTTTCATGCATTTGAGACCCTGACCGGCTGGCTGGAAAAAGAAGGCTTCACTGTGGAGCGAGGCATTGCTGGTATGGACACCGCGTTCCGAGCTGTCTGGAAGCACGGCGAGGGCGGCCCGAACATTGGCCTGCTCTGCGAGTACGATGCTCTGGCCGGTCTGGGCCACGCCTGCGGCCACCACATGCAGGGACCGGCCATTCTGGGCGCAGCCAAGGCACTGAAAGATGCAGCCATCGACGCACCGTATACCATCACGGTCTACGGCACGCCTGCCGAAGAGAGCATCAGCGGCAAGGTCGTGATGCTGGAAAACGGCTGCACCTTTGAGGAGCTGGATGTGGCGCTCATGATGCACGGCGGCCCGGCCACGCAGGTGGACGTCAAGTCGCTGGCACTCAACAAGCTCAAGATCATCTACCACGGTGTCTGCTCTCACGCAGCGCTCAAGCCCGAAAAGGGCCGCAGCGCACTGGACGGCCTGATCCTGGCCTGTCAGGGCGTCGAGTTCCTGCGGGAGCATGTTCCCTCGGATGTTCGGATGCACTACACCATCGTCAACTGCGGCGGCACGGCGGCAAATGTGGTGCCCGGCTATGCAGAAGCGAGTATGTATGTCCGCTCCTACAACCGCACGGAGTTAGACGGCGTGGTGGCCCGCGTCAGGAAGGTACTTCAGGGCGCGGCCATGATGACCGAGACGGAAGTGGAGATCATCGAGGAAAAGAGCCTCGACAACAAAATCCCGGTGCTGGCTCTCAACGAGCTGGTGATGGAGCAGGCCGAGAAGGTCAAGGCTCCCTGCATCCGTCCGGCCCGCCAGAAGACCGGTTCCACCGACTTCGGCAACGTGATGCGCCATGTACCCGGCACCTGCATCCGCGTGGCCTTTGTCCCGGAGGGCGCAGCGGCTCACTCGCAGGAGTATCTGGACGCCGGCAAGACCGAAGAGGCCCACAATGCGGTGGTCTACGGCGCAAAGATCCTGGCTCTGACGGGAGCACGGCTCATTGAAGACCCGGAAAAGCTGGAAGCCATCAAGAAGGAATTCCATGAGAATCTGGCCAAAGAACTGAACGGCCAGAGCTGACGCTTTGGTGTGTCAAAAGAGAGGAAAAAATTATGGAAACGAAAAAGAAACAATTCAAGATGCCGCATACCTTCGTCATCATCGGCATCATCATCCTGCTTGCGGTCCTGCTGACCTGGATCATCCCGGCAGGCTCCTACACCCGCTTCGAGAACGAAGCAGGCATCAAGGTCATCGACCCCAACGATTTCAACTACATTGATAAGACTCCCGTCAATCCGCTTGAAATTCCTCTGTACATCGTCAAGGCTTTCATCAAGCGCATTGATCTGATGCTGGTCATCATGTTCGCAGGCGGTGCTTTCCACATCCTGACCAAGACCGGCGCACTCCACGCCGTGGTGGCCAAGATGGCGAAGGTCTTCTCCACCCGCGTCTATCTGTTCCTGCCCATCCTGACGCTGGTGTTCGGCCTCATCTGCACCACGCAGGGCGTCAACCTGTTCATTGCCTTTGCGCCCATCATGGTCATGATGGCCTTTGCGATGGGTCTGGACTCCATCACCGGTGCATCCATCATCCTGCTGGGCGGCGCGATCGGCTTCTCCACTGGCCCTCTGAACATCAACACCACCATCGTGGCTCAGAAAATCGCCGGGCTGCCGCTGTATTCCGGCGTGGGATACCGCTTTATCTGCTTTGCTGTGTTCTATGTTATCACCAACATCTACCTCATCCGCTACGCACTGAAGATCCAGAAGAACCCCGAACTCAGCCCTATGTACGAGCTCGACAAGACCAGCGAGTTCCGCGACGCTGCGGACCTCGACTCCTTCGGCAAGCTGGACGCCCGCAAGATCCTCATCATGCTGGTCTTCTTCGCATCCCTTATCCTCATCGTCTACGGCGGCATCAAGCTCGACTGGGATATGTCTGAGACCGCATCTGTCTTCCTCGCACTGGCTGTCATCGAAGGCGTACTGGGCGGCTTTGGCCCCTCCGCGATCTCCAAGGAGTTCCTTGAGGGCTGCAAGAAGATGCTGGGCGCGGCCTTCATCATCGGCATGGCACAGGCCATCAGCAGCATCATGAACGCCGGTCACATCACCGATACCGTTGTCCATGCACTGGCAAACGGCCTGAACTTCGTCCCCACCATCCTGCTCGGACCCGCCATGCTGCTGGCAAACACCATTATCAACGTCTTCCTGACTTCCGGCAGTGGTCAGGCCGCAGCTGTCATTCCCATTCTGGCACCTCTGGCCGACCTCGTGGGCGTTACCCGTCAGACCGCGATCCTTTCCTTCAATTTCGGCGACGGCTTCTGCAACTACGTCCTGCCCACTTCCACCGCTCTGATGGGCATCATCAGCGCCGTGAACATCCCCTATGACCGTTGGATGAAGTTCATGTGGAAGCTGTTCCTCATCTGGCTGGCCGTCGGTTCTGTGATGCTGATGATCGCACAGGCGATCCACCTTGGCCCCATGTAAACCGGAAGGCGGCAAAAAATCAGACTATGGCGTCAACAATAAAGGAAATCAAAAATCCATGGCTCCGGACGCTGGCGGAGTATGGCCTCATCACCGTCAGCATCTGGATCATGGTCATCGGCATCTACTTTTTCAAATTCCCAAACCACTTCGCCTTCGGCGGCGTGACCGGCTTTTCCACCGTGTTCAGCCAGCTGCTCCACTGCTCGGCAAGTACCTTCACCACCGCTGCCAACTACGCGCTGCTGGTACTGGGCTTCATCTTTCTGGGCAAGAGCGTCGGCGTCCGCACCGTTTATGCGACCATCGTGATGTCGGTGAGCCTGCAGGTACTGGACGCGCTGGTGCCGATGCACGGTACTCTGACCGACCAGCCGATGCTGGAGCTGGTATTTGCCATTATGCTCCCGGCGATCGGTTCGGCGATCCTGTTCAACATCGACGCATCCTCGGGCGGAACGGATGTCATCGCCATGATTTTGAAAAAGTACACCAGCATGAACATCGGTTCTGCCCTGATGGCAGCGGATGTGGCGGCTGTGGGCCTCTCGTTTGCAATGTACGGCCCCTCCACCGGTCTGTTCTCCGTCATGGGTCTGGTGGCCAAGTCGATGGTGGTGGACAACGTCATCGAGAATATGAACCTCTGCAAGTGCTTCAACATCGTGTGTGAGCACCCGCAGCCCATCTGCAACTTCATCATCCACGAGCTGAACCGCAGTGCGACCACCTTTGAAGCGCGCGGTGCGTACTCTGACGCCCACAAGACGGTCATCATGACCACCATGCGGCGCAGTCAGGCCATCCGCCTGCGCAACTTCATCCGCCAGCAGGAGCCGACAGCCTTTATCATGATAGAAAACTCCAGCGAGATCATCGGTAAGGGCTTCAGCCCCGCGTAAAAAGGACTTTTCCGCAGCAGGCAAAACGCACAGCCAGTGGTTTTGCCTGCTTTGCACTACCCATTCCCTTTTTGGATGGATAAGGATTCCATCTTTTCATTTCACAAATGCCGCCGGGTGCGGTAGGATAGAGCTGAGAAAAAGGCAAAAACAGCGCCGGATGGCAGCTTGTGCAGGAAAGGAGGGAAAATGGAAGAGAAAATGCGCCAGCAGCATGACCAAATGGAATAAATCTTGTGTACAAGAGAAATTTTTGGCGATTCTTAACGAATATTAAGACTGACGCTATGCCTTTTGTAAGATTGTCCGATTATGATAGAATCATCAGGAGCGGCGCAGTGAGGCACCGCCCCGCAAGTACGGTATAACGATTGAAGAAACCACCTGCCAAGGAGGAAAAAAGCATGGAGATCAAGAAAGCAGCCACGGCTGGCACTCTGGAATCCAGCGACTGCATGGTGACCGTCGAGCCGGGTGAGGGTAAGATCGATTTCTCCCTCGAAAGCTCCGTCATCCACCAGTACGGCAACCAGCTGCGCAAGGTCGCGCTGGAGACCCTGAAGAATCTGGACATCGACAACGTCCGCATCACCATCGTGGACAAGGGCGCACTGGACTGCACCCTGAAGGCCCGCATCGAGGGCGCGGTGTTCCGCTCTGTTGACCAGTATGAGAATCTGCCTTGGGGAGGTGCCATTCGATGAATAATCCGAACAAGAAGCGCCTGCGCCGCACGATGATGTTCCTGAATGCGCAGAAGCCCGGCCTCATCAAGGACCCTTACATTTATAAGGCCGACTCCCTGATGCTGGACCTCGAGGACGCTGTGGCCGAGAACCAGAAGGATGTGGCCCGTTTCAGCCTGTATCACGCCCTGAAGACCGTGGATTACCGCGGTGCAGAGCGGGTCGTCCGTATCAACGGTCTGGACACTCCCTACTGGCGTGAAGATATCCGTGCCTGCGTGGCCGGCGGCTGCGATTCCATCCGCATCCCCAAGACCGAGCACGCTGAGGATGTCCACCGCGTGGCTGCTGCCATCGCCGAGGACGAGAAGACCTATGGCCGTCCCGAGGGCGAAGTCCTCATCATCGCCGCTCTGGAGTCTGCCCGCGGCGTCATGAACGCTCTGGAGATCTGCGAGAGCGATGAGCGCCTGTTCGGCATCGCACTGTCCGGCGGCGACTACACCAAGGACCTGCAGACCCACATCACCGGCACCGGCATCGAGCTGATGGGTGCCCGCCAGCAGATGATCATTGCCGCCCGCGCAGCAGGCGTGCAGTGCTTCGACACCGTCTATACCGACCTGAAGGATATGGATGGCTTCCGCAAGGACGTGGAGAACATCCACCTGATGGGCTTCGACGGCAAATCCATCATCAACCCCCGTCAGATCCCCATCGTCCACGAGATCTTTACGCCCACCCAGAAGGACATCATCTTCGCCGAGAAGGTCGTCAAGGAGATCGACTCCAAGAAGGCTCTGGGCATCGGCGTCTTCACCGTTGACGGCAAGATGATCGACATCGCCTTCTACGACGGTGCAAAGCGCACCATCGATCTGGCAAAGGCATCCGGCGTGTATAAGGGGGATTTGTAATTATGTTGAACGCAGTCGGCAGAGAAATTCCCGAAGAGATCCTCGAGCGCACCGGCAAAGAGGTCTTCCAGGGCAACAATTATAAAGACGGCAAGGCCTTCCAGAAGGCCAGCCCGAAGGTCACCCCCGTGATGCGCAATGACCACGACAAGATGGTCAAGGACATCCACGAGGCTCTGGTCAAGTGCAATGCCCACGACGGCATGACCGTCTCCTTCCACCACCACTTCCGCGAGGGCGACCTCGTGGTCTGCATGGTCATGGAAGAGATCCATAAGATGGGCTTCAAGAACATCACCCTGAGCGCAAGCTCTCTGGGCAAGGCTCATGACGCCCTCGTCCCCATGAT
>ENA-OYWO01001079-OYWO01001079.1-human-gut-metagenome-genome-assembly--contig:-NODE-1079-length-13431-cov-8.963741_pt1 | contig 13431 bp, 9 predicted proteins | sample MGYA00244170_ERZ653397 | MGnify/ENA primary metagenome ERZ653397 (study PRJEB26926, sample SAMN06164906) | human gut metagenome | biome: ENVO:00009003; feature: ENVO:2100002; material: ENVO:00002003...
AGCGTAGCGCTGCTACGCTGCATTCCACTCCCGTTAGCCAGAGCGAAAAATTCGCAGCGCATCTTGGCGCATTCTCATTTGGAAATAGTATAAATCACACACCAGCCCTCCGCAGCAGCCGCTGTGCAAGGGCTGGAATCCATTTTGGAGGAATGACATGAGCAACATTTCGGGCGGAACGCAGCGCCCGCGCCGCAGCCAGCAGACGCGCCTGACGGAAAAATTGACGCCGGAGACGAAGCCGCGACAGCCCGCCATGCGCCAGCCGAAGGGACGCTCACAGCGGCTGATAGATGAGGAAGCGCGCCGGAGCGCACCGCCCAAAACACGCGGCACACCCACGGGCAAGCGTCCATCTGCGCCGAAGCGGAAAACGACACGCAAACCGCGCAAGGGGCGCAAAAAGCGCGGCAGCACCTTCCTATGGCTGCTTGTCATGCTGATTTCGCTGACGGGCACGGCGGGGCTGCTGCTGCTTGCCGCGCCGCAGATGCTGGGCATGGAGCTGGCCGGGCTGCCGACGCTGGCGTTCGTCAACGGCAGCATCATCCGGTATGACGCAGAGCGAATCGCGAATTTCAATGAGGCGGTCGCGCTGGTCAACACCGACCGCATTTTCCCCAGCGTGACGATTGACGGCATCAACGTTGGCGGAATGACCCGCGCGGACGCCGAAAGCGCCTTGGGGCAGGGCGGCGTGGACAATTCCAGCGTGAACCTGCATGTGGTGGCGGATGCGTACACCTACGACATCACGGGTTACGACGTGCCGCTCTACCGCAACGTGAGCGAGATGGCGGCGGTTGCCTATGCCGCTGGGCGCGGGAACACAACCGCCCTGCGCGGTTCGGGGCGGACGCCGCTGAGCGAGCGCGTCGCGACGATTCGTGCGATGCAGCAAAGCCCCGTGACGCTTCAGACGCAAATCACCTACGACCGCGATGCCGTGCGAAAAATCGCGGAGAATATCGCGGCGGATGTGACCTGCACGCCCGTCAACGCGACGGTGGAGTCCTTTGACCCGACGACGAAGCAGTTCACCTTCAACAGCGACATCAGCGGCGCGTATCTGGACGCCAACAGCGTCTATCAGACGCTCACGGGCGTGCTGGATATGGGCAATTACACCGCGTCCCTGCGTTTGCAGTCGGACACGGTGCTGGCGGACGTGACAAAATCGCAGATTGTGGGCAAGTTTGGGCGCATTTCCACCTACACGACGAAAACCACCAGCAATTCCAACCGCAACACGAACATCGACCTGTCCTGCCAAGCCATCAACGGCTATAAGGTTGCGCCGGGGGATACGTTCTCCTTCAATCAGGCGACGGGGCAGCGCACGGCGGCGAAGGGCTACAAGGAAGCAACAGCGATTTCCGGCGGGCAGAGCGTGCCGGAGGTGGGCGGCGGCGTATGCCAGACCAGCTCGACGCTCTTCAACGCCGTCGCGCGCGCAAATCTGGAAATCGTCTACCGCAGCCCGCACGCGTGGCCGAGTTCCTACGTCCAGAAGGGGATGGACGCGACGGTCAACTGGCCGAATCTGGACTTCAAGTTCAAGAACGATACCGAGTGGCCGATTTACATCGTCGCGAATTATTCCAAGCAGAAGTGCACCGTCGAAATTTACGGGATGCTCCTGCCCGATGGCGTGTCGATTGACCTGGAAAGCACCGTCACGCGCACGATTGACCCGCCGAGCGACACCAAGTACGTCCAGAACACGAAACTCGCCGCCGGCACGCAGGAGACGACCATCAAAAAGCGCACCGGCTACGTCGTCGAAACCTACCAAATCTGGTATCAGAACGGCAAGGAAGTTGACCGCAAGCTGCTCTGCACGTCAACGTATAAGGCGTATCAGGAAACAGTCGAGTACAATTAAGGTAACACCGCACAAATGAGGTGGTGCCTTAAAAAACCGCCCGGTTATCTGCCAAACACAGATGTACCGGGCGGTTCTTTTTGCTTTTCGCGGAATCGCGAACAAATCATCGAATTCCGAATTCCCTTCAGTCTGCCGATGTGCTGACGGACTTGTTCCGCACGAACAGAATCAGCGACTGCTCGTCACTGTCGTAGATGGTCGTCGCGCGGAGTGCCGTGCGCAGGAACATGTCGGAGATGTACACTTCGCCGTTGTCCAGCCGGACGGCGCCGGATTCCATCGCAATTGCGCTGCCATCCACCATCACGGACAAACCGCTGTCCGTCTCGCGGACGACGACCGTGTAGCCTGCCGCGGACAGCACCCACACGCCGCTTTCGCTGACATCCAGCTGCCAGTCGTCGATGCAAGCCGCCAGCTCGCGCAGGGACATGACCGGACTGCCCACTGTGTTCACCCACAGGCTCGGACGGCGCGTGTAGCCCACGCCATCCTGCGTGACGGTCATCGTCAGCGTCGCGCCGCCGCTGACGAGGAAGATGCTGCCATTCGGGAGCAGCGTCAAGCCATCCGGCGTATATACCGGCGCTTCGGTCGTCACCGTATCCACCGGGAAATCGCCGGATGCGCCCGGCAGAGGCAGATCATCCGCCGGAGATGCCGTTGGCGCGGCGCTCGGCGCGGGCGTTTCCGGCGCGGGGGTCGGGGTCGCCGTCGGCGGCACGGTCGGCGGGGAGTAGGGCACAACGTTCGGGTCTTCAAACAGGCGCGTCTGCGTCGCCTGACCCGCAATGCCGTCCACGGACAGCCCATTCGCCTTCTGGAAGCGGCGGACGGCGGCGGTCGTCTTGCTGCCGTACGCGCCGTCATCCTCGCCCTCTGCCAGATAGCCCAGCTCAATCAGCTTTTTCTGCACCTTCAGCACGCCTGAGCCGCGGTCTTGCCACTGCACGGTCCTGTAGCCCATGTTGGGCGTTATCGTGGGTTCGGGGATGGGCGAGGCCGTCGGCGTGGCGGTGGGCACGTCGGTCGCGGCGGGCGCGTTGGGAATCGGGGATGCCGTCACGTTCGGCGGCAGGGGCGTCGGGGTCGGGACATCCTGCGGCAGCGGCCCCTCCTGAACGGAGAAGGCGACGGTCAGCGCGACATACGCCAGAAGCGTTTTCAAAAAGTCCATGAGGAATGTTCCTCCTTGCATTCTAAATCAGTTTCTATTATACGACAAAATTCTGGTTTGCGCAACCTGATAGCGCGTTTTTTCCGTTTGCAGATTGTAAAAATTGCGGATTCGCGCTATAATGGCGGCAGGAAAAACTCATCAGCAGGAGGAATCAGCCATGAAAGAACCGATTTTGGTGATGATGGCGGCGGGCATGGGCAGCCGCTACGGGGGACTGAAGCAGCTGGATCCGGTCGGCCCGGACGGCGAGGTCATCCTCGATTACAGCCTGTACGATGCGTACCAGGCGGGCTTCCGCCGCGTCGTGTTCCTGATTAAGCACGAGATTGAGGACGCCTTCAAGGCGATGGTCGGTTCGCGCGTGCCGGCAGGGATGGAAGCAAACTACGCTTTCCAGCAATTGGATAAGCTGCCGGAGGGCTTTTCCGTCCCGGAAGGGCGCGTGAAGCCGTGGGGCACGGGGCACGCGGTGCTGTGCTGCCGCGAATTCCTCGATGCGCCGTTCCTCGTCATCAACGCGGACGACTACTACGGCGCGGGCGCGTTCAAGCTGGCGTATGAGTACCTGCGGACGCTGCGGGGCAAGCGCGGCGAGTACTTCATGGTCGGCTACGCGCTGAAGAATACGCTGACGGAGAATGGCTATGTGTCGCGCGGCGTGTGCACGGTCAACGAGTTCGGCTTCCTGAAGGAGGTGCGCGAGCGCACGCACATTATCGCCAGCTGCGACGGCCCGCTGTTCACGGAGGATGGCGAAATGTACCGCCGCCTGCCGGACGATACGACCGTCAGCATGAACTGCTGGGGCTTTACGCCGGATTTTCTCGATGCGCTGGCGGAGGGTTTCGTGCCCTTCCTGAACGAGGCGATGGAGAACAACCCGATGAAGGCGGAGTATTACCTGCCGACCGCCGTCAGCCGCCAGCTTGACCGTCACCGGGCGACGGCGCGCGTGCTGACCTGCCCCGACCGCTGGTACGGCGTGACGTACCACGAGGACAGGGCAGTCGTCGCCAAGGCGATGCTGCGCAAGGCAGAGGAAGGCGAGTATCCGCGGCCGCTGTGGGGGAAGAAATAATTCGGAATGAGTGTGCTTGTGCGGAAATAATTTGCGCGGAGTGCTTGCATTTGCGGCGGGCGTGGTGTATAATCACAGCAGAGCAATGAACGGTTCTGACGCGAGGAACGTCCCGGAAAGCGAGTGCGCGGCGGTGGAAGGCGCATGGGGAGCGGGCGCGTCATCCCGACCGGGAGCTGCGGCTAATCCCCGCCGGTTCGTCTCCGAGAGCGGACGCAAGAGAGAGGACAAGGGGGAACATCCGCCTTTGCCCTAAGCCGGGTGGTACCGCGAAGCAATGCAAGTCAGCAATGCCTTCGTCCCTGCAAAATCAGCAGAGGCGGAGGCTTTTTCTCATACTATTTCCAGATTCGCCTGTGCTATCTGCTTGCGCCTTTTCCCCGCTGTCGTCCGCTCATTCCACTTAGCGTAGCGCTGCTACGCTGCGTTTCATTCGCGTTAGCCAGCGAGAAAAATTCGCGGCGCATCTTAGCGCATTCTCATCAGGAAATAGTATCGCCTCGAATCATCAATCATCAATCATGGAGGGAAAAAATCATGGCCAAGGAAAAGAAACAGGAATTTGTCACCCACATCACCCCCCGCGACGAGGATTTCTCCCAGTGGTACACCGACGTTATCCTCAAGACGGAATTGTGCGACTACGCGCCCGTTCGCGGCTGCATGATCGTGCGCCCCTACGGCTACGCGATTTGGGAGCGCATTCAGGCGGAAATGGACAAGCGCTTCAAGGAAACGGGTCATCAAAATGTGTATTTCCCGATGCTGATTCCGGAATCGCTGCTGCTGAAGGAGGCGGAGCATGTGGAAGGCTTCGCGCCGGAAGTGGCGTGGGTGACGCAGGGCGGCACGGAAAAATTGCAGGAGCGTCTGGCAGTGCGCCCGACCTCCGAAACCATCTTCTGCACGATGTACGCCAAGTGGGTGCAGACGTGGCGTGACCTGCCGATGAAGTACAACCAGTGGTGCTCCGTCATGCGCTGGGAGAAGGCGACCCGCCCGTTCCTGCGCACGAGCGAGTTCCTCTGGCAGGAGGGTCACACCATCCACGCGACCGCCGAGGAAGCGCAGGAAGAAACGATGCAGATGCTGCACGTCTATCAGGAAGTGGCGGAAAACGTGATGGCGCTGCCGGTGTATGTCGGGCAGAAGTCGGAGAAGGAAAAGTTCGCTGGTGCGCGCGCGACGTACTCCATGGAAGCCATGATGCAGGACGGCAAGGCGCTGCAGGCAGGCACGAGCCACAACTTCGGCACGAATTTCGCCGAGGCGTACGGCATTCAGTTCCAGAACAAGGAAGGAAAGCTGACTTACGCCGAGGAAACGAGCTGGGGCGTTTCGACCCGCCTGATTGGCGCGATTATCATGACCCACGGCGACGAGCGCGGCCTGCGCCTGCCCCCGCGCGTTGCCCCGATTCAGGCGGTCATCCTGCCGATTGCGGCGCACAAGCCGGGCGTGATGGAGGCGTGCGAGAAGCTGCTTGAGGAATTGAAGGCGGCGGACATCCGCGTCAAGCTCGACGACCGCGACACGGTGTCCGCAGGCTACAAGTTCAACGACTGGGAGATGAAGGGCGTGCCGGTGCGGCTGGAAGTCGGCCCGCGCGACCTCGAAAACGGCGTCGTGACCGTGTTCCGCCGCGACCTGTGCGAAAAGGTGACGCTGCCGCTGGAAAATCTGGCGGACGAATTGAAGGCGCTGCTGGACGACATTCAGCAGACGCTCTTTGACCAGGCGAAGAAGTTCCGCGACGAAAAGACCCACGTCGTCCACAACATGGAGGAACTGGGCGCGGCCGTCGAAAATGGCTTCGCGAAGGCCATGTGGTGCGGCGAACGCGCGTGCGAGGACGAAATCAAGGAGAAATTCAACGCCTCCTCCCGCAATATGCCCTTTGACCAGGAAAAGGAATGGTTCGGCGACACCTGTGTCTGCTGCGGCAAAAAGGCGAAGAAGGTCATGTATTTCGCGAAAGCGTACTAATTTTCCCAGCAAATTGCCTGAAATTTTCCCGAAAGGCGCGAATTAACCATTTACAAACGGGAAAAAATCTGATACAATAATGGATGGGTCTGCGAACCGTTTGCGCGGACGACCGAAGACTCCGACGGCGCACTGCGTGAACAGGCGATTGCCCACGGGCATTGCCCGAAATAAAAATTTGGAGGATGAAATTCCATGACCAAGAGCGAAATCATTGCCACCTACGCCCAGCATGAAGGCGACACCGGTTCTCCCGAAGTGCAGATTGCCCTGCTGACCGACCGCATCAACCACCTGAACGAGCACCTGAAGACCAACCGCAACGACCACCACTCCAACCGTGGTCTGCTGCTGATGGTCGGCCGTCGCCGTGGTCTGCTGGAGTACCTGAAGAAGACCGACATCGAGCGTTATCGTGCGCTGATCGCTAAGCTGAACCTGCGTAAGTAATTATCGCAGAACTCGGCGGCTTTGCGCGCAAGAGCCGCCGTCTGGAGACACGCGGCAGGGGAGAATCCCCCTGTGCATTCCTCCTCACGGCGGCTTTTTGCGGCAAGGCGGCGCAGAACATGGGCAGGGTCTGGAGATGTTATCCCTTGAAAATCCCGAATCGCCTGATTCAGGGGGTTTTCATATGATAGCATCTCCGGGCGGTTCAGGAAGGCAGCCATCCGCCTTCCTACGACTGAGTATAAGGAGATTCTCAATGGAAAGCAAAAAGTACAGCATGGATCTGGCGGGCCGCGAGCTGACGCTGGAATTCGGCAAATACTGCGAACAGGCGGCTGGCTCCGTCTGGGTGCATCTGGGCGATACCGTCGTGATGGTGAACGCGACGATGGCGCCGACCCCCCGTCCCGGCGTGGACTTCTTCCCGCTGGCTGTGGACGTGGAGGAAAAGCAGTACTCTGTGGGCAAGATTCCCGGCGGCTTCATCAAGCGTGAAGGCCGTCCGACCGAAAAGGCGACCCTGACCTGCCGCCTGATCGACCGCCCGCTGCGCCCCCTGTTCAACAAGGGAATGCGCAACGATGTGCAGGTTGTTGTGACCGTGCTGAGCGTTGAGCAGGATGTGCCGCCGGAAATCCCCGCGATGATCGGTTCGTCCATCGCGCTGGCGGTCAGCGAAATTCCGTGGAACGGCCCGACGGGCGCGGTGGTTGTCGGCCGCGTGGACGGGCAGTACGTCATCAACCCCGATGAAGAGCAGCGCGCAAAGAGCGATATGCACGTTTACCTCGCCGGCACGAAGGACGCCATCATGATGGTGGAAGCGGGCGCAAACGAGGTCAGCGAAACGGCGATGCTCGATGCCATCATGTTCGGTCATGAGTACATCAAGAAGCTCGTTGAGTTCCAGGACAAGATTGTGGCGGAAATCGGCAAGGAAAAGGTTGAAGTGCCGCTGAACGTGACTGGTGACGACGTGAAGCAGGCCGTGCGTGAATTCGCCTACGACAAGTGCGTGTGGGTGTTCGACACCTTCAACCGTCAGGAGCGTCAGGCGCGTGAAGCGCAGGTCAAGCAGGAAACCATCGAAGCGCTGGCGGAGCAGTTCCCGGAGCGTGAAGCCGAAATCGCTGATGCGCTGTACTACCTGAACAAGGAAGTCATGCGCAAGAAGATTATCGAGCAGGGCATTCGTCCTGACGGCCGCGGCGTGACGGAAATCCGCCCGATTTGGTGCGAAGTGGGCGTGCTGCCGCGCGTGCATGGCTCTGCCGTGTTCACCCGTGGTCAGACGCAGGCGCTGACCGTGACCACGCTGGGCTCTACCAGCGAGGGTCAGGTGCTGGATGGCCTGTCCAGCGAGGACTTCAAGCGCTACATTCACCACTACAACATGCCGCCGTACGCCACGGGCGAAGCGGGCCGCCTCAAGAGCCCCGGCCGCCGCGAAATTGGCCACGGCGCACTGGCGGAGCGCGCACTGCTGCCCGTCATCCCCTCTGAGGAAGAGTTCCCCTACGCAATGCGCCTGGTGAGCGAAATCCTGTCCTCCAACGGCTCGTCCTCCATGGCGTCCGTGTGCGGTTCCACCCTGTCCCTGATGGACGCGGGCGTGCCGATTCACGCGCCGGTCGCGGGCGTTGCGATGGGCTTGATTAAGGACGTGGAGTCCGGCAAGGTGGCTGTCCTGACCGACATTCAGGGTCTGGAAGACTTCCTGGGCGACATGGACTTCAAGGTCGCTGGTTCCATGAACGGCATCACCGCCATCCAGATGGATATCAAGATTGCGGGCATTGACCGCACGATTCTTGAAACCGCGCTGGCGCAGGCGCTCAAGGGTCGCCTGTTCATCCTCGAAAAGATGCTCAGCTGCATCGGCGAGCCGCGCAAGGAACTGAGCAAGTACGCGCCCAAGATTGTCCGCTTCACCATCAATCCGGAGAAGATTCGCGAGGTTATCGGACCCGGCGGCAAGATGATCAACAAGATTATTGCCGAAACCGGCGTGAAGATTGACATCGAGGACGACGGTCGCGTGTTCATCTCCACCCCCGACGCGGAAGCTGCCGACAAGGCGCGCCGCATCATCGAGGGCATCGCGAAGGACATCGAGGTCGGCGAGGTGTACACGGGCAAGGTCGTGCGCATCATGAACTTCGGCGCGTTTGTCGAGCTGCTGCCCGGCAAGGACGGCATGATTCACATCTCCAAGCTGGCGAACCACCGCGTGGAGAAGGTCGAGGACGTCGTGAAGATTGGCGACACGCTGGAAGTGAAGGTCGCGGAAATCGACGCGCAGGGTCGTGTGAACCTCGTGCGCAACGACCTCACCTATGACAACACCGCCGCGGCTGCCCCGCGTCGTGCGGAAGGCTTCCGTGCGCGTCCGCCGCGCCGGGATGGTCGGAACTAATCGCGTTTCCGACAACCTTTCGATGGTTGATTGCTGATTTGGTTGAATTTTCTGCATAAAAGGTCGCTTTTGTTGCAGGGAGACGCGCCTGCGGGCGCGCAAGGGGGCTTTCCGATCGCCCCCTTGCCCCCTTCGGATGCACACTCTCTTACTTGAACTTTATCGAAAGTTAAATTTAGAGGGATGACCCTTTATGCGGAATCAGAATGTAATAATATGAAGAAATTCGCAAAAGTCCCTGCGATTGCACCGGGCTTTTGCGAATTTTCTGCTTTTTCGGGCGAAAATTGCGAAACGATGCCGCCATGCATCAGAAAGGAATCAAATGGATAGCATACTGAAAAACGTAGCGGGAGCTGATGAATGTATGCGTGACGAATGGGTGTTGCCGAATGGCCTGCGTGTGCTGGGGGAACGCCTGCCGCATCTGCGGTCGGTGTCCATCGGCGCGTGGATGCATGTGGGTTCGATGATGGAAACGCCGGAAGAAAACGGCCTCTCCCACTTCATTGAGCACATGATTTTCAAGGGAACGACGAAGCGCACCGTCCGGCAGATTGCCGAGGAAATGGACGCGGTCGGCGGGCAGCTGAACGCCTTCACGGGCAAGGACTGCACCTGCTGCTACGCCAAGGTCATCGACGAGGACATCGAACTCGCCATCGACATCATCGCCGACATGGTGATGAACGCGACGATGGACGAGAAGGAGCTGAACAAGGAACGCGGCGTTGTGCTGGAAGAAATCTCGATGGACGAGGATTCGCCCGAAGATTTGGTGCATGACCTGCTGGCAAAGGCGCAGTTTGGCACGCAGTCGCTGGGGCAGCCGATTCTGGGGCCGGCGGAACAGGTGGCGGCGTACACCCGCGAGAACCTCATGGACTACAAGAACAAGCACTACCTGCCGAGAGAAACGGTGGTGGCGCTGGCGGGCAACTATGAGCCCGCGCAGGTGCAGGCGCTGATGGAAAAATACTTCGGCACTTGGCAGGGCGGCGAAAGCGCACTCGTTGTGCCGAAACAGCAGGTTTTGACCGGACGGCGCGTTGTGAAGGAAAAGGACACCGAGCAGCTGCACATCTGCCTTGGCTATCCGGGATTCGCTTACGGCACGGACGACGTGTATGCCGTCGCGGTGATGAACAACGTGCTGGGCGGCGCGATGTCCTCCCGGCTGTTCCAGCGCATCCGCGAAGAGCTGGGCATGGCGTACTCCATTTACACCTACCCGAACTCGTATCAGGGCATCGGCACATACGGCATTTACGCCGGCATCAGCCCGAAGAACGGCGATAAGGTGCTGGAGGAAATCGACAGCGAACTCAAGCGTTTCCTGAAGGACGGCATGACGGACAAGGAGTTCCGCGACAGCAAAACGCAGCTTCGGTCGGGCTATTTGATGGGGCTGGAAAGCTCCGGCAGCCGAATGCAGGCGATGGGACGCTCGACGCTGCTCAACGGCCATCCGACTGACCACCAAAAGACGATTGCCGCCATCGAAGCCGTGACGCCGGAAATGGTGATGGACGTGGCACACAAGGTGCTGACTGCCGAGCCGTGCCTCGCAGTGGCGGGCAAGGGCGCGGAAAAGTACGCGGAGTAAAGAAACATGAACGAACGGATTATCGCGCTGGACATCGGCGACGCGCGCATCGGCGTGGCGGTTTCGGACGCGTCGCGCCTGATTGCCACGCCCATCGACACCATCTACCGCGTCGGCTACGGGCCGGACGTGCGCAAGGTGGTGGAAATCTGCCAGCGCTACGACACGACGCAGGTGCTTTCCGGCTGGCCGCTGAATATGGACGGCACGGCGGGCTTCCAGTCCGAAAAGGTCAAAGCGTTCTGCGAACAGCTGGAAAAAGCGGGGCTTTCGGTCGTCTATCAGGATGAACGCCTGACGACCGTGACCGCGACGAACGCGCTCATCGAGGGCAACATGCACCGGGCGGAGCGCAAGCACAATGTGGACAAGGTAGCGGCGGCGGTGATTTTGCAGCAGTATCTGGACACCTGCCGCAACCAGCAGCAACAGGAGGCAGCGAAAATGGAAGAACAGGACAACATCATTGAACTGATTGACGACGAGACGGGCGCGCCGATTCGCTTCCAGCATCTGGCGACGATTGAGCACGAGGGCGAACTGTACATTGCGCTCTCCGAGGCGGATGCGCCGGAGGACGGGCAGTGCGAGGTGTTCATCATGCAGGTCGCGCAGGAAGAAGACGGCACGGAAAGCTATATTCAGGTGGAAGATGAGGCTGTTCAGCAGGCGGTGTTCGACAAATTTCTCCAGCTGGTGAACGAGGGCAGCGGCGATGACGAATAACGACGAACGCAGCGAACTGGAAAAAATGGGCGAACCGCTGATTGAACTGACCGCCCCCGACGGCACGGTGATGCGCTTCCGCTTCGGCGCGGTGATTCCGCTGGACAACATCGAATATGCCGTGCTGCTGGAGATGGAGGACAACCCTGACGGCGAGGAACAGGTGCTGGTGACGCGCATTGAGCCGACGGACGACGGCGGCATGACATTCGTGGTCGAGGAGAACCCGCAGAAGGTGGAGCAGGTGTTTAACAGCTACGTCAACCTGCGCACGCAGGAGGGCTTGACGGGGCTGTCGGACGCGGAGGGATAATACGATTTCCAGATTCACCTGCGCCATCTGCTTGCGCCTTTTCCATTCTGGCGTCCGTTCATTCCACTTAGCGTAGCGCTGCTACGCTGCGTTTCATTCACGTTAGCCAGAATGAAAAATTCGCGGCGCATCTTGGCGCATTCTTATCTGGAAATAGTATAACACTGCGCGAAAGGAGGGCATCCGCCCATGAAAAAAGGAAAAAAGCGACTGCTTCTGGGATGGATTTGCCTGCTTCTTTCGTTGTGTATGGTGACGGTCGCATCCGCCGAAACGGACGGCACGCCGATTCAGCCCTGCCATCAGGTGACGATGACCGAGCGGAAATCCACCGCGCAAAACGGCGCGTCCATCAGCGTGTGGCACATCACAACCGCGCTGGGCACGGTGGATGCCGAGCTGAACGCGCTGGCGGATGACTACGCGGCGGAACTGTCGCCCCTGCTCCAAAAGCCGGGCAGGGAACGCACGCTGAACAGCAGCCTGACCGTGCGCATCCTCCACAGCCGGACGGGAATGAGCTGGATGAGCTTCATGGTGCAGGCGCGGCAGGAGTACCATCGGCAGATTCAGCAGGTGCGGTTCACCACGCGCACTTACGATATGCTGACCGGGCAGCGAATCACGCTTGCCGACATTTTCCCGGCGGATTCGCCCGCGTGGACGCTGATTTCGCAGACCGTGCGGGAAACGATAAGCGCCTATTATCCGGACAAAACGCCCGATGCGGCGGCGGTCGAGGCGCTCTGCGAAAATCTCGCTCAGGCGGATTTCATGCTCTATGGCATGTCGCTGGTCATTCCGCTGCCGTCGGTGTACGAAAATCATCCGCAGCTGATGCAGGCGACGCTGTACTATCCGCAGATTCGCGCGTACATGACCGAAGAAGCGCAGCGGCAGACGGATAACGCGAGCCTGTACCGCTTCTGTGCGCTGACGTATGACGACGGCCCGAACCAGTGGATTACGCCGCATGTGCTGGATGCGCTGATGCAAACCGGCGTGCGCGCGACGTTTTTCCTCGTCGGCAGCCGCGTGAAGGACTTTCCGTATCTGGCGCGGCAGGAGCATGACGAGGGGCACGCGATTGCGACGCACTTCTACGAGCACCTGTACGCGAATCAGGAGCAGGGCGGCAAGTTCCGCGCCATGTACGACAAGGTCAACCGCGCGCATATCGCCGCCATCGGCATTGCCCCGGCGTACGCCCGCGCACCCGGTGGACAGTGGCAGCGCATGGGCAGCTACGGCGTCGGCTGGCCGCTGATTCAGTGGACGGCGGAAGCGCAGGACTGGAGCGGCGGCGATCAGGGCCCCGATGCCTACCGCACCGCCAACACCATAGCCGCCAGCACCAAGGACGGCGGCATCATCCTCATGCACGACATGAAAATCAACTCCGCCAAGGCGACGGAGATGTTCATCCCGAAGCTGGAGGAGCGCGGCTTCATGCTGCTGACGGTGGATGAGCTGTTCGCCAAGGACGGCGTGACGCTGGAAGCGAATCAGGCGTACTGGCGCTGCCTTGACGGGGTCACGACGCAGTATTAACCGTACGATTCCGCAAAATGCAGAGGACAGCGAAAAGGCGGGAAAATGCGTGTGTACCTGTGCCGCTGTCTCTTTTTGCGCAAACAAGTGCGAATTTTGTATTTTCCACACGAAAAACAGCGCAAGGGAAGTGCCGACAAGCCGGACAGCCGCCGCTGCTCTTTCCCGCAAGAAATGGAAGCGGCGGGGGGAGTCCAGAGGGGGCTGAAGTCCAGACTTGCACCCTCTTCAGCCCCC
>ENA-OYWO01001087-OYWO01001087.1-human-gut-metagenome-genome-assembly--contig:-NODE-1087-length-13334-cov-8.041795_pt1 | contig 13334 bp, 13 predicted proteins | sample MGYA00244170_ERZ653397 | MGnify/ENA primary metagenome ERZ653397 (study PRJEB26926, sample SAMN06164906) | human gut metagenome | biome: ENVO:00009003; feature: ENVO:2100002; material: ENVO:00002003...
ATCGCTCAGTGTCTCGTGGGCTCGGAGATGTGTATAAGAGACAGATATTATACAATACCTGTCTTATATGTTTCAGACTACCCGCAAGCTTATATGTATCGTTTCCGTAATCGGTAACAACCTGAATGTTCCTGTCATTAATCTGTTTGTCCGTCAATTCAAGTATGTTTCCGATGATATTCGCAATATCAACCGGTTCATGCGTAAGCTTCATCCTACTGCCTTCCATTTCGCTGTATTCGATAACGTCATTCATGAAATTAAGAAGGCGCTCCGCCGATTCCCGCACATTGTTGCACATTCTTTTCTGGAGTTCTGCATCTTCGGGATTCTTAGATGCGATATCAACCATACCGATAATTCCGTTGATCGGTGTTCTGATATCATGTGACATATGTGATATAAATTCGCTTTTTGATCTGTCCGCCCTTTTGGCCACAACAAGGGCATCCATAAGTTCTTTATCCTGTTTCTGCTTAATCGTCATAATCTCGGTTACATCCTGATGATATCCCTTGATGCGTATTCTGTTATGTACACTGTCATATGACTTGCATCCGCCACATCTGATATACATAGTTCCCTTATCCGGATGATTATAAGGATAGCTGACTTCGCTTCTGCCTTTCGCAAGAATCTCTTCCATGTTTGAATCAATCTGTGACACAAAATTCTTATCAACATGGTCATACCACCATGCATAACAGTCTTCCGGTAATATTTCGTCATCAACTCCAAGCAGTTCGCGCATCATTGAATCGGTATACATTTTGGGCTTGACACCCTCCTCAATTACGATCATCCACATCCCTATGCCCGACCCTTTAAGAGTCTCCTCGTGGGCACTCGCCGTATTCCGCCGCATTTCTTCTTCTGTGCGCACGACTGCATCCACGTTACGGATTGCCATTATAACATTCTTCTCGCCAGGATTATGGCTTACATCCGCATATTGGATATCAAAATAGCAAAAATCCTGTTTCAGGCCTTTTGCACGATATCTTATAACATAATCTTTTTTCTCCAGAAGATGCTTCATAATGGTTTCCTCAGATGTAGCATTACAGAAATAATCCATATCCTCCTGAATCACGTATTCTGAAGCGTACCAACGCACAAGTTCTTTATAATCATTAAGACTTCTTGTCTTTTCGGCGATTTCCTTGTTATGCAGGTTTCCGGTCTGATATATTTCATACTTACCTGTATTAAAATCAATCTTATATATAGATATATAATCCGCACACAATGCTTTTAATATATCATATTGATTTTCCAGTGCTTTATTCAGCTGTCCAACCTGTTCTGCTATATTTTCTATATTACTTGACATTTAACCATCCTTTTATCGTACATACTTATACCGGTGACTTGACCAATTCCTCGAACCGGTCTCTTACATTTCTGAATACTTCCATTAGTCTGGGAGAAAAAACTCCACATTCTCCATTAACGATCATTCGGAATGCCTCGTCAGTAGAATATGCGTCTTTATAACATCTCTCGTTGACAAGTGCATCATATACGTCAGCCACCGATACTAACTGGGCAGGCAACGGTATCTCATCTCCTTTAAGTCCATCCGGATATCCACATCCGTCATATTTCTCATGATGATGGCGTATGATATCATAGCTTATCTGTCTGGATTCAGGCTCCCATTCTATTTTCATGCTGTCAAGAATCTCACATCCCCTTATTGTGTGTGATTTCATATATTCAAACTCATCCTTGGTAAGTCTTCCCGGTTTCATAAGAATACTGTCAGGAATTGATATCTTGCCGAGGTCATGCAAAGAGCTGGCGGATACTATCATATCGATATGCTTCCGGTCCAGACCGCATTCCGGATATAATTCGGCATATTTTTCAGCAAGTATTCTTGTGTAATTCTTAACACGCTGGATATGTTCCCCGCTTTCGAGGCTTCTGTATTCAACAATCGTACCGAGCATATCTATAATATCTTCGTTACGTTTTTCAAGTTTCTGCGCCTGATATTTGAGTGTCCTGTATGCTTTATTCAGAACCTCTGTCTGCTCGGCTACCTTATCTTCAAGTCTGTTCTTATATGCAAAATGACTGACCACATTCTGTACTCTTTTCTTTACAAGAATTGAATTGAACGGTCTGGCGATGAAATCGGATACCCCGGCATCAAAACATGCTTTTTCATTCTGGACTGTATTCTCACCGCTTATTACAAGCACGGGAATCGTGGATATAAGATTCTCCCTATTCATCCACTCCAGGAAACGGAATCCGTCCATGACAGGCATGACCAGATCAAGAAGAATGGCTGAAATTTCGTCTTTCTCGCGGTTGATCAGGTCTGTGGCGCTAAGTCCGTTCTCTGCCTCAAGCACTTCATATTCATCGCTTAGTATGTCGCTTAAAAGTTCCCTGTTTATTTCTGAATCATCTACAATTAATATTTTATTCATGGATTTCAACCTCAATTTCTATACACGGATATACTGTCTCCGTTTTTTCTTATGTTAATGTTACGAGCCGTACCGGCATCCCATCTGACTCCTTTTATGTAAACGCTGGTTCCACTGTATATGGTTCCGTTTACGACTACTTTCCCATGCCCATACATTTCTTCTGTACTGATTATCTGTTCCCTGACCTTCTTAAGTTCAGACATTTCCTTATTCTTGGTATATATGGCATCTTCAACCTTAAGATACACCGGATTGACATTTCTTTCTTCCGGCTTCATCTTCTCCACAAATTCATCATATATGTTATTAAGCATGTGAAGTTCCCGGTCCACTGCTTTCATCCGGTCTTCGACATTTTTCAATCTCGTGGCAAAATTATTCGGTTTGCCTATACTTAATAAGGTAGCCGTACCATCCGCATCGCCTATATTATATGATTCTATTTTCCTGCCGGCATATGCATTTCCACCGGTTATCATACCGTATCTTCCCGATATGATGATATTCCTGCCCGCAACAATATTGCTGTTAAGGCAGTAATTGGCTTTTACGCTTCCGGCGGCCTCAATCGTTGCATTCTCGAAAAATTTGCCCATCACATTACCGCCTGCCTTTAAAAGCCCGCGGCCTCCCGCATTGGTGCCTTCCTTCAGGATTATATCGCCGCCCGCCTCAAGCTGTGCGGACTCTATGAACCCGTCAGCAATTATGTCACCTGCTGCTTTCACAACAGTGCCTTCGCCGATGCTGTTTCGTATATATACCGAGCCGTTAAAATTAATATTTCCGGCAGTCCTTGTATCTTCCTCCAGTACAAGCACGCTTGTGACTTCAAGCATCCCATCCTTATACACAACTCTGCCATCAATATCTGCTACATATGTCACTCCGTCAGGTGCTATGGAAAATCCATGTCCCTTGACCGGCGGTATTTCCTTTCCCGCCTTGCCGTCATATTTCTCTCCTGTCACACGGCAGCCAGGCATACCCGGTTCTGCCTTATGATATATGGCTATTTTCTGACCCTTTCTGACTATCTCGAACCACTTCACATTCTTATAATTCACAGAACCGTCTTCATTAAGCTTTGGATGTTTCCCGGCTTCACTGTCAAAAAGAAATTCATACCATCCGTCTTTACCGGCTTCCTGCTGTCTGCCTCTCGCTATGGTTATCATAGTGTCCTGCGCTCCGTTACCGGCTATATCATCAATAGCAGCTTCATCTATTCCATATGTTATACCGCAGTCTTCAAGTGCCGACATTATCTCTTTCTTCGGTATCTTCATACCTGCAGCGGATACCTGAATAAATGCTTCCATCTGCTTTCCGTCCATCAGAAGCGTAAAATCATCATACTGTTTTCCCGTTTCTTCGTTCTTATCATTGGCTTTATTGGCTTCCTGCATGAGTTTCAGCCGGTGCTTATTCATTTCCTTTGCCGTGTACATTAAACTCTTGTATTCTTCAACCGGCAGATGTTCTTCAAGTCCGAGCCTTATCTCACGCATCTGCTGCCATGAATACATCCAGTTATTGTATACCGATATATCAATTCTATGTTCAAGTCCCTTCCTCAGTTCCCTCATCTGCTGCCAGTTCATCTGTTCGTCGGCATATGTCTTCACATCCAGATTCTTGCCGATTCCCAGCGCGATTTCTCTTATGGACGCCCCGCGCTGCGCAGGATTTATGTATGGGTCTATATCAAGAGCTTCCTCAAGTGCTGTTCTTATCTGTTTAAGCTGTTCTTCATCATAACCTGCTTTGATGTATTTTCCGATATTTATGCCCTCACAGGCTGCCATCCTAAATTCCCTTAATTTGCCTGCCGGAAGATTCCCTGCGGCGGACAAATCTATTCCATGCTCAAGGCCTTCCCTTATCTGGCGCATGGTATCAAACGGTACTGAAGGGTCTGCATATTTATTAATATCTATTTTATGTTCAAGCCCCAGTCTGATTTCCTCCATCTGAAACCAGTCGTATTTGTCGGACGCATAAATCCCGACCGGCAATCCTGCCATAAGTCCGAGTCTTATCTGGCGCATCTGTATGGCATAAAATTCAGGTTTAGCATATACGGATACATCCAGTCCCGCCTGAAGTCCATCTTTAATCTCCTGCTGCTGGTCAATGCCAAAATGCGACATCTCTATATCTTTTCCCAATTGTCAATCCTCCGCTGCAAGTTTATTGATACAGTCCGTCAGCTTTATGTATTCTGCCCGTACTTTTTCAAACAGTTGTGCGCTTCCTTCTGTTTCTCTCCCTCTTAACTTCTCTGTTATCTCACATGCAGCCTCATATAGCGGTGTAAAGCCGAGATTGAGGCATATACCCTTCATATTATGTGCTGCGCGGAATGCCTTCTCCCCGTCGCCTTCATCTATCCCGTCTTCCAAATCCTTAAAACTTCTGTCACTGAGAAATTTAATTGCAAATTTCTTAATTATAGCTTCATTTCCAATTCTGTCCTTAACGTCATTATAATCGAGTCCTGCCTGCTCATAACATTCCTGAACTGTCATTGATATGTCTCCTTCCGAATGTCGCTCCTCATATACTGATTGTCCGACGGACGATACAATTTGTCAACTCATTACTTTTAGCTAATTCTCGATTATGTTAGTCCAAACTAACCGTGACTGTCAACTGTATTTTTTCTCAAAAAAATCCCCGCCCGGACATAAAATAATTTATGGGGGCGGGGGGATAACAAACAACAACCGTATGATCGAATGTTGTTCATCTGTTCTCAATCTATTCTGCTTTATCTAATGTTTTTCAAACATGATACTAACAAATTTTCCATTGTTTACTGTAACCATTATATGATCTGTACGCATCACGCCATCAATACATGCCTTAACCCCCACTATTGTAGTACCATTCTTTTTACCAGCCTTTAAGAAAAGTCCACATTCCCAGAACGCAATATTTTCATCCTGACTAAAATATATCTCCTTCACTTCGGTATTTTCTTCGTGTGATTCCAGATACTGCAGAACAAATATTACATATGATTCACCGACATAATTATTACCCTTATAAGGTATTAAGGTTATTGGATTACGATCTAACATCTCATCAGCTTCTGCCTGTGTTCTATGTGCAACAAACGAAGCCTCTGTGTCAATGTAAGGCGTAGTTTGTTCTTCATATATTGTGGTAGGCTCAGGTATTATCTCTTCCTGAGTTGTTGGTTCTATATACGGTGTGGTAGGTTCTATGTATGGCAGCGTTGGCTCTGCATAAGGTGTGGTAGGTTCTATGTATGGCGTTGTTTCCTCTGGAGTTGTCGTTTCTACTTCGATAATTTCCTTTGGCTCAGTTGTCTCTGGTTCTTCATATGGCTTTGCATAATCCGACAACGCAAGTGTAGGAAAAACATTATATTCAAGTGCTATTGATAAAGCAATCCTTCAAACAGTTCAGGGATTAAATCCTGAGGAATATGCTGTGCTTAATTCTATACCTGGAATAGGTAAGGTTTATTCGGCTGGCATTCTCACAGAGATTGATTCAATTAAAGCATTTCAAAATGCCAATCAGTTTGCCAAATACTGCGGTATCGTTTGGAATGATAACGACTCAGACGACTTTGAATCCGAAGATTCCCGAATGAGCAAAGTCGGAAACCGTTACTTACGCTATTACATAATAGAAGCCACAGGCAGTGTGATTAACCACTGTCCTGAATATAAAGCCTTCTATCAAAAGAAATATGCTGAAACAAGAAATCATCAGCATAAGCGAGCACTCGCGTTGACTTTCCGTAAATTTATACGTCTACCCTTTGGTCTACTGGACAAAGGCCAACTCTACTCTCCGAAAAAGAGTAGGTAATCCATATCGAATTCCTAACTTACGTCTTTTTTGAAAAACAAGCCGTAGGTCTATTAAAGTTATCCTTGTCTGTCGGCTCTCTTGCCAGAAGTCGGAACGAATACCGCTTGTCGCTGCCCGATGCGTCCTGTCGGAAAGAGCTGCCGAGCGTACTCCTGAGAGCTGCATACCTTGGCTTTCCGCTTTCGTCCTTACCTACAAAAACGGCGTTATGGTACGGTATGCTCTCAAAAATAATGCCCTCTGCGATGCAGTCCTGTATGAGCTGATAGTCAATGCCACGCCCGAAAAGGTACTCTGTCACCTTATCGCAGTCTGCATTTTTCTCTGGCAAAAGCAGCACTTTCGGCTCATCCTTTTTAACGGCAGGGGGCGGCGGCTTCCAGTCGCCCATGTTCCCCGTGAGGGTCTGCACGGCTTCCACAAAGCCAAGTTCTCTGACTTTCATCAGATAATCAAGGGCGGAATAGCCACCAATGCCCCTTGACCACCAGTACCATTTGCCGTTAGAAATCTTCAAGCTGTCGTGTTCCCTTGTGCAGTAGACATTGCCTGCCACATGCTTTAGGTTGCTCGGCTCATACCGTTGCAGGTAGGAGAGCAGGTCGATTTGCCGTGCCTGTTCAATCACGGCGGGGTCAAACTGCACATAGCCGTTACTTCCCATTCAAATAAAATCACCTCCAGAAATAGATTTAGCCGAGGGGCTTATCGTAGGATAAACCTCTCGGCTATGTAAAATCAGTTAATGTGAAGGGGGTATTTTCTTGCTTTCCCTTTTTCCCTTTTTACTACTCTGATTCACTCTTTTAGCATGTTCGTTTTTTTGTTTTTCCATTTTTTCTTTCTCTGCTTTTTCTTTTTCTTCCTTTTCTTCTTTTTCAAGTTCCTCAATCTTTTTATCAATACGGGCTACGAGTTCATCAACATTGATTTTTTCAGACGACTGATTCAAATTATTAGCCATTGTTTGCATTTTTTCTTTCTTGAATTTTTTAACAAATTCTTCAATATCAAAGATGCAAACATCTTCTCTTACTTTATTTTCTTCACCAGAATTGTGCTCCGTGCAATCCCAATAACTATACTCACTAATATCGGGAAGATTAGCTCTAAATGGATGCTCCCTATCACGGCGTATTAATATTTCGCCAATTTTTAAGCGTTGTAATTGTGAAATGCTAACCAATGGTCGTTCGCGAAACTCATTTATTCCAATCTGCTCTTCTGTAATACCACAAAGCTCACTAATATCTTTTAATAATTGTAGTTCTTTACTAATGAGAAAAAACCAATTTGTACAGTTTCCTTTTATAACTTCTGCGGTTTCTTTACCATATTGTGCATTTAATTGTTCTGCTCCTTGAATAATCAAATTCAACCTAATGTTACGGCTTCTGGCTGCTGTTATCATATTACTCATATCTGTGATGGGGGGCAGATTAGCAAATTCATCAAGTACAAAATTTGTTCGGATTGGTAATGCTCCCCCATACTTTTGAGCAGTACCTATTAATACTTCGTAACACTGCTTTATGAAAGCACTAACAAGTGGATGATATGTACTTTTTTCGTCCTGCATTATAATAAACACAGCCGTTCTTTTTGTTCCAATTTCCGCCATCGAAAAATCACTATATGATAACATTTTTGATAATTCAATTTTAGAAGAAAAAATTGTCAACTTTTGCTCAAAAACAGAAAGAATACTTCCTCTGGTTTCACTCGGTGCATTAATTGTACCCGATGCACTCGTATATGATATACTTGTCTTGTCCTTAAGGCTGAAATATTCTTTTATATAATTGCTTACTCCATATTTTTCTTGTCCTTTTTCGCTCATGTTAATAACACTATTTAGATTTATTTCTTTTTCATTTGCATCTTCAAAAAGTGCCAATACTAATCCAGCAAAATAATTAGATGCAGACCTCTCCCAAAATGGGTCAGCGTTTTTATTTGATTTATCATAAAATATATTTAATCCCAAATCATAAATTAGTTCTATTGCCTTATCTCTCAATCCCAGTTTATTATAAAAATCATATGGAATACTCAGTGGATTCCACGCATTACCTTCACTTGGATTTCTGAGATTTATGGATATAACATTATATCCAAGAGAGTTAAATAATCTATTGGTTTTTGCATATAGCTCTCCTTTTGGGTCGGTTACTACTATTGATTGTCCTGCTCTTGCTAAGATATTTAATAACGGCAATACTAATCTTCTTGTTTTTCCACTGCCAGTTGAACCAATTATTAAGGAATGAGCTTCACTATTATCTACATAAAGTTCATTTTTACTTACAATAAACGGCAAGCCTGCGGCATCATAAGTTTCCATATTAGGGTCAATCTTTTTAATATCTGCATTTTTTATAATTTCTGCTTTCGTTGCCCATCGAGATTCTGGTTCCCGATGTAAAATAACCATGATTTTATGCTCTATTTTTTTTGATGCGATTCTTCCAGAAAATAGAGCAGAAAAAATATACAAGGGTAATAAAACATACTTTAATGCCGTATCCACTTCTCCCATTCTATCTTGAACAACCAATATAATTAGCAGGGCAAAAAACAATACAGATAATGATAAATATAAGATAATGGAAAAGTTTCGTAATATAAACTTCGCAAATCTAAGAAATCCGTTTTTGATAACCCTAAATATGTTCAAAATTAGATTTTTGAAATGTTTAAATAATGACTGAATTTTTTCTACTGAAAGTGATACCATTCTTTTGAATTTCTTATTTATGTTAGAGAGCACCGTTGAAATTCTATTTCTCATCCTCTTAAAAGACAACTTCATTTTTATCTCTCCAATCATATATAGTTTTTGTTGATACATCTTTTTTATATTGTACCACAAAATCCTACAAAATTCTACCAGTAGAGATAACTATGTAAAAGACGGCATCAGCTACACGCCAACGCCGCCCTTTCTTCGGTTAGTCCGTCATAAAATCCCTGCTTTTTTGAGATACCCTACGCTGTCATAGCAGCCACGGAAGTACACCGCCTGCATCTCCTTGTCCGTGAGCTGATTCTTTAACTCCATTACCTCAATGAGAGCCGCACATTCTTTCTCGGTCAGCTCCGCCGCCTGTTCGCTGTCAAATACCGCTAAAACCTTGGGATATTTCTCATAGATGCCCTCAATCTTTTCTTGCAGGGCTTTGTATTCCTCGTCCTCCTTTGACAGTCTGGCAACGACAGAGCTTAGATATTCGTTGAAGATATTGCCGTGAACATCTACAAAAGTTTCAAATCTGAACGCATCAGACATTTTCCTCACCTCCGATTTTCTTATCGTCACCTATTATACTGCCCAGATTTCAGCAATACAAATGTGCAAATGGGATTTAACGCTCCCTATCCTGTGTTCTTTTTTCGGGCTGTTCGTTTTCCTGCTCTGGCTCGGTATCCATAACAGGGGTGTCTTTCTCGTCCAGATTCAGCTCAATATTGAGGGCGTTCAGCCTGTCGGTCTTTTCTTTCAGCTCATCTTCAAAGGCAAAGGGCTTTAATACCTCGGTTTTTGCATTGGCAAGCTGCTCCAGAGTTTCCGCCTTTCGGGTCTTGGCGGCTTCCAGTCTGGCAGGGATTTTACCAATCTCGTTTTCAATACGGGTCAGATTTCCCAGAGCATCAGAGCCTAAATCAACCTTGTGCTTTGCCTTTCCGCAGAGGTTAAGGCAGTAATGGGTGTTGAAGCTGTCGTAATAAACCTCCATCTTGAAACCTCGGTAGCTGCCGATTTCTACGGGATTTGACAGCGGATTTTCCTTGCAGACAGCAAGGAGCATCTCGCCTGCGTCCGCTTTTTCGGTATAGGTCACGCCCTTTAAGGTCATCTATCAAAACTATCAGTCTTGGAAGAAGCAGAATAGTGATGATGTAATTTTCGTGGTAATTAAGAACCTTCAATTCTTGGATATTGTCAAGTCAATGTTCAAGGGTGATATGATTGATGAAAGCGAATTTATTGATGAAGTTTCTGCTGAACCTGAGTTTAACCCTGCCGATCCGTTTGCGGCGGTAAATAATATGTTTGCAAACAAAGGTAGCGACGATAATATGTCGGTTGGAGAAAAACTTATTAAGATGATTGAAGATGGTTCGGGATTTGGTATCCATTTTGTGGTTACTTCACTTGAATATCAGTCCGTAAGGGAGTGTATGTACTACGGTGAAAATATACTCACTAAATTTCCTGAGCGTATTATCTTCTCTCTTGGCTCTAATGATGCTGATAATCTTATCGAAAATGTTTCGGTCGCAGGTCTGAGGGATAATACGGTTTATTTCACGGATGGAGTTAAAAACACGTTCCAAATGAAACCGTACATAACGCCTTCTGCAAATGAACTGAAAAAACTGTTTGATTAAACTGTTGTATATGGTTGATGCCAACGTAAGAATATTGGAGGTGATCCTATGAGTATGGTAAATGCCGATGTTACTGAATTGCTGCAATCTTGGAATAATATTAAAACGGCAATTTCAAGCATCGAAACAACGAAAACATCGGTGACGAAAAAGTATCAGCAACTTGCTGCTGAATGGAAAGATAGGAAATATAAAGAATTGCATTAAAGGTCTGTCTTGAAACACCAATCGCATTTGCAATCTCATCCTGAGTGGCTTTTGCTGCCCCCTTAGTGCAGGAAGTTCTTTTGTTAAACGAGCAATCAGTTGACTTTTTTCCTCCGAGGTGAAATTCCAATAACTCATTTCTCACTCTTTGTCGCATTTTCCATACTACAGTCATAAACATTGCTACTGTCATTATGGCCATCAAATGGATCACAGCTTTTTTAATAAATTTGGATTTGTTCATCATTTTTTCCTTATTTATAATCCAAAATAGGCTTTTTTATTCAAGGAAAACATACAACATTTTTCTCTTCCAAAACGTAAAATGTAACTTTTGGTAGTCGAAAATGTAACTTTTGGTAATTTTGTGTCAAAAAAAACGTTTTTTCGAACTATTGTTCCCAAAATCCCTCTCATTTTGCACTTGGCATACTTATAACAACAAAACTCCGAATCACTTTTTTTGTTTCGGAGTTTTCACATAGTTTTTTTCTTATTTTATTATTAAAAGTTCAAATATATTAATGCCTACGTATCAGTATATGCTGCAAATCCAACTATGTTATGCATTGCATGTCAAATCAGCTATTAGTATGGTTACGAGGTAAAAGGATTTCTCTTGTTATTCCCCCTCCGTTTCCGTCATCGCTGCCACCATGCGCAGCACTGCATTTGCATACTTCAGTGCAAATTTATCTGCGTCCTCCTCGCATTCAAGATTCCTGTATTCAGTGTACCCGCCCGGTTCATCCATGTTAGGATAATTTTCAAATTCATCTCTGTAGGTTCTGATTTTGGTAAATATATAGAGTTTAAGCTGGTCGTCCGTAAGTTTATCTTCTATGTCTTTGTAATGGTCGGCGTAGGACCACTCTATCGAGTGATACAACTCATGCATCAAGGTTATTATGCATTGCGTCTGGTCGTTTGCTATGTTGGTTGATAATTTGATAATGTTTTCGTTATGCGAATAACTGCCATCTATTTTTTCGTCCATTTCGATGAACACAACCTGATAGATTTCTTTTGTGCCGTATATCCCGGTAATGATGTCAGCCAGCTGCTTATATGTACTCTGTTTCTCGCTTGTGCTTAGTTCGGCATATGTATCCGGCGTCAGTTTTGAAGCGATTTCTATAATGTTTTCCGCGTCAGATACTCCGTCAGTTGTTGGGTTTTTATTTTCGGATGCCTGAGCATACCGGTCGTATTCCAGTTGCGCCCGGACTACGTTGTGTATCTGGATTCCCGCAAAAATAAAGCCAACCGTTGCGACCACAGGCATTACCAGAGTGTAATATTTTAAAAGAGCTTTCCTGGCATGAATAATATATCCTTCTTTTTTTGCTTATGAAGGTGGCGTGCAATAATAAATACAATAAAAGCTGCTGTTACAAACATTACCGCTCTGATTATGGTTATTGCTCTGTTGCCAAAAGGCATTCCGATAAGCGACACAAATCCAATCGCGCTTGCTGAAATTCCACAATGCTTTATCAGATTCTGAACCGTTCTTTCGATTCTCAGATAATCGTGGATTATGTACAATGTAATCATTACCATGACCTCAAATGCGATCAGCGCCATTCCACTGATGTACCCTCCTGTTTTCCCGGTGCTGTATATATATACACGGCCGTGGCATATCCAATAAATAATCGCCAGGAAAATACTATTGGTTATTAATAACAGTCCGTTATATGTAAATTTCTCCATCTGTTTCATTTGCATGCTCTCCTATCCTGTTTATCCGTATTTAATTCTATCATTATCTTACAACCTTTCTTGCATTTCTGCGACAATATGTTGTAATGAAATAATTAAAAACAAGGAGTTTAACATGAATTTAGGAGAACGAATTAAACAGATTCGTAAAGCGCGTGGATTATCCGCTGAATCAATTGCCAAAGAGCTCGGAGTTTCTGTGTCCACTGTTTACAGATATGAGGATTCGTCCATAGAGAAAATCCCTGTAGGCATCTTCAACAAATTGTGCACTATTTTAGATGTATCGCCTTCTGAATTAATGAACGGTAATCTTTCTAACAATGATTGTGAGCCATCACTTCCAAATGATTTTGACAATCCTCAGGACGCAATGGCCTTTATATTAAAGCTCCCAACCCTTGCTGCATATGGCGGTTATAATATAGACTCAATGGATGATGAAACAATTATTAATTTTGCAAACGATTTATTGGACCAGTTAAAAATAGTCAGTTACAACCTGCAATAATGTTGTATCACCAATACAACTTTTTTATTTCTATCAGAAATCCAAAAACTCCCGCATACCGGCCGGCATATGGGAGTTTTGGTATTTATTATATTATTAGGAGCGATTTTATCCCCAGACTTCCTCGGCGATTTCCTTGACAAGTCTTAATTTCGCCCACTGCTCTTCTTCGGTAAGTTTGTTGCCGATTTCACATGAGG
>ENA-OYWO01001095-OYWO01001095.1-human-gut-metagenome-genome-assembly--contig:-NODE-1095-length-13299-cov-4.589550_pt1 | contig 13299 bp, 9 predicted proteins | sample MGYA00244170_ERZ653397 | MGnify/ENA primary metagenome ERZ653397 (study PRJEB26926, sample SAMN06164906) | human gut metagenome | biome: ENVO:00009003; feature: ENVO:2100002; material: ENVO:00002003...
CGAGATCGCTCAGTGTCTCGTGGGCTCGGAGATGTGTATAAGAGACAGGTGCATTCTGATCTTTCCGGAGCGCTCGGATTCCTGGCAGTACGGAGCCTACGCCGCGCGAAAGGCTTTTGTGAAGGTCTGCGAGGCGATAGCGCAGAGCGAGAAAGTCACCGTCTGCGCCAGCGACAGGCAGTACGAGAACGCCCGCAGAATGCTCCCGCCGCATATCCGTGTGGCGGAGATGTCCAGCAACGACAGCTGGGCGAGGGATTACGCCCCGACTTTTGTAACAAACGGTCAGATTATACGCGGAGTAAACTGGAGCTTCAACGCCTGGGGCGGTCTTGAGGACGGTCTGTACTTTCCCTGGGACAAGGACGACCGCATGGCGCGGAAGCTCTGCGACCTCTACGACAAGAGCATGTACGACGCCTCCGGTTTTGTGCTGGAGGGCGGCTCGATTCACTCCGACGGCGAGGGGACTATACTCACGACGGAAGCCTGCCTGCTCAGCGCCGGAAGAAATCCCGGACTCACGAAAGAGCAGATAGAGAACAGGCTGAAAGAGTACCTCGGCGCTGAGAAGGTCATCTGGCTGAAGCGCGGAATCTACAACGACGAGACCAACGAGCACGTAGACAACATCTGCGCGTTCGTGAAGCCCGGCGAAGTCGTCCTCGCGTGGACGGACGATACCTCCGACCCGCAGTATGAGCTGTCGCGCTCCTGCCTGGAAATACTGGAAGGCTCCACCGACGCGAAGGGCAGACCGATAAAGGTACACAAACTTTATCTTCCGAAGCCGGTTACGATAACCGCCGAGGAATGCGACGGACTTGACACGATGGATTTCGAGCCGACCCGCACTCCCGGCGAGCGGCTGGCGGCAAGCTATGTCAATTTCTACATCTCGAACGGCGCGATAGTGATGCCGTTCTTCAGCGATCCTGCGGACGAGCCCGCCCGTGCAAAGCTCCAGGAGCTGTTCCCGGAGCGCAGGGTCATTCCGGTGTACGCACGGGATATCCTGATAGGCGGCGGAAATATCCACTGCATAACCCAGCAGATACCGGCGTTTTCAGAGGAGGAGAGCCAGTGGCAGGAGTGACCGCGACCTGCGGAAAGACCTGCTCCGGCAAGTCAAGGTACGCGCGGGAGGTACAGCGCACTTCCGGGGGAGTTATCCTTTCCTGCGACGAGATAACCCTGATGTTCCCGGGAGCGGAGCACGACAGGATACTCCCGCTGGTGAAGCAGTACCTGCTGAAAAAATCCCTCGAGATAACCGCCGCCGGCGCTGACGTTATCCTCGACTGGGGACTGTGGCAGCGCTCCGAGCGCGACCAGCTCCGGAGCTTTTATAAGGCGCACGGTGTGCCGTTCAGCATTGTGTACATCGAAGTTCCGGACGAGCGGCGCCGGGAGTTCATCGTCCGCAGGAATTCCGAGGTTGTATCCGGCGCGGAGCAGGCGTACCTCATCGACGAGGGGCTGGAGCAGAAGCTGAATTCCCTGTTTGAGCCGCCGTCAGCCGACGAAGATGTCATACGGCTGTAATTCCCGGAATCACGGCATTTTTTAGGCTTCAGATAAAATAACGTCCCCTTTCCAAACCGGAAGGGGGACGTTTCTATTGCTTACAGTAATATTGCAGTGAAAATTTACTTCTGGTTATCCTCGAGCCACTTGGCTGCCATCATCGGGGACAGCACGAAGTCGAGTATTTCAGGAGCGCCGTCGTAGACTGCCGCGGCGCTGTCAGCACCTTCTGCGGAGCCGTTTTCCGCAGCCTCGCAGATATCGTATGTTACCTGCGGACGGTACTTTATGCGGCAGATGAGGAACTCCGGCGGGATATAGTCGATCTGGGAAAGCTCCTCCAGCCAGAGGAACGGGGACATTCCGCCGATGCTCACATCGTCGATTATCCAGCCGCCTGCGGCGTAGGAGTCGTTAGCGCAGAGGTACAGCGAGAAGCGGAACTTCTGCTCCTTGCCCTCGTCGTTGAGCAGACCTATCGAGAAGTTCTTCAGCATGAAGCTGTTGATCATCTTGGATTCGTAGCCGCAGCAGGGGCAGGTGCTTCCGTAGCCGTAGAGCTTCGCGTTGATGTCCCGGGCGAAGTAGTTCTTGTAGAGGCGCGGATCCTTTATGCCGGAAATGCGCTTGACCTCTCCGCGCAGGAACTCGAACTCCCTGCGCTGAATGGTCGGAACCGGCTTGTAGTAGTAGGGGATCTGATCGGCGAGCACCTGGTTAGGCTCCTCGGTGCTGGAATAGAGCGAGGAGAGCGTGTTTCCGAGCGTTCCGGTCAGCACGAACTCGATGTACTTCGCGAACAGCGGCTTTGACAGACCCTCGCGGAGCACGATGTACTTCGCGGTCTTGCTGCGCTGCTCGGGCGCGAGTCCGTCGGCGGGGTCGATGATGGCGATTATCTTGCTGTTTTCGTTCAGCAGAGCCACCTTGTCAAGCCCGAGGTCGCAGGTGTATACCTTCGCGATGGATTCGCGGATAAAATCGGCGCTTTCAAGCGAGGGAATAACGGAGAGGATATCGTCGGCGTCGTACTCGTATCTGCCCGCAGAGTATGGGAAGTCGAACACGCGGTTGTTGAACATTCCGCTGCCGATGAGCACGTAAACGTCGCCGATTATCTCGAGCAGGTCGGTGTTTGTGATGTTCGGCGGTATCATGAACTGCTTTCCATAAGCGGAGAAGCGGTAGCGCTTGTTGATATCCAGCGCGAGCGTTATCTCGCCGCCCTGGCTCTTTATCTCGCGCAGGAAGGCGAGCGTGTCCTTGCCGTTGGTGAAGGAGTTCACCAGCAGGGTTATTACCTGGTTGTATATCTGGTGGTTCTCAAAACGCATTTCGTGCTTCTGGATAACGTCCATAGCGGTTTTGAGGTTGCCTATCTGTATCTTGGAGATCTCGAAGTGTATCTCAGTTCCGCCGGAGGTTATGATGAACTGGAAGTACTTCATGTCGATGCGGTAGCTGTCGCCGAACATCTCGTCGATTATCCGGAACGCCTCGGTGAGCGCGTTTTCGTCTGCGACCGCGCCGTTTACGATGCAGGTGTTGAGCTTCAGGCTGATGATGTTCATGAATCCGTCGGACAGACCGTAGTCCTTTATCTTCGGATTCTTGTCGGAGGTCATCAGGTATTTCACGCCGTCCTGCTGGAATGCATACGCGTACTCGGAGCCCTTTTCGTTGGTCTCCTGGCGGTACCAGTTGTACTTTGCGGCGAAAACGTGGTCCTCGTCGCTGCCGAACCACTCCTTCATCTGGTCGAGGTCTGCAAGCAGAGCCTGACCGGCGGCGCCGCTGTCGTGATCCTCGATATCGGTGTCGTTACGCTCGTTGAAGTAGCCGCGGGCGCGAAGGTCTGTGAAGGATACCGGCTCCTCGGTCTCGGGGAACTTGATGGAGATGCTCTCCGCGAACTTCTCGCGAAGTCCCCTTACAAGGCCGCTTGTATTTATATAGTTGTAGAAGAACTCGAAAACGTACTGTGCCGGGCGCAGCATGTAGCGCTCGGGATTATCGGGGCGCTTTGTGAGCTGAAGCACGAACAGCCTGCGGTACTGGTCGACGATGTCGAGGATATCCTCCTCGATCTCGGTGGATACTTCCTCTATGCAGTCGTGGCGGATACCGGAACGGTTGTTCGTGATGTAGCGGTTAGGAACGCTGACGAAGAACGCCGAGAGCTGCTCCTTGAGGAAGTCCTGGCGGCTTGCCTTCACAAGACCGGTCAGCTCGAAGGTGGAGAAGTAGTTGTACTTGCTCATCAGCACCTTGGCAGCCTCGCGCTTTGCACCGGAGATGGCGAACGGTATCAGGTAAACGAAGCCGTTCTCTTCCATGTGGATAAAGTCCGCAACGGACTTGCCGTTCTCGCTGAAGCGTATCTTCGGGAGGTCGTTCTGGTCGCGATGGTAGTTCTGGATCTTATATACCACCTCGGGCTTGCCGAAGTTGATCACGGCGATGTTGAACGTACGCTGCGGGCACTCCTGCTCGTCGGTGGACTTGAGGTGCTTTTTCTTGAGGAATGCGAAGCACAGGTCTATCATGTTGATATAGTCGCCCTTGGCTGAGGTCATGTTCACAAGGTCGTCGTGAAGCTTCTTCTGATCCGCCTCGTCCAGCGCGAACACTACCTCGGTGTGCTTGAACTGTTCAGCCGTAAGCTCCAGCTCGCGCACCTTGAGCACTCCGCCGTCGTTCACAACGCGGAGCTGGTAGTTATTCGAGCGCATCTTGAACCAGTCTACGTTCGCGAAAACGCTCTTGGCGCCGAGACCGAATCTGCCTTCGCGGTCCTTGCCCTCCTCGCTTCTGCCGACGGAGAGGTAATAGAACACCTGCTCCAGCGTGAAGCCTGTCTCGTTGTATGTAAGCTTTACCTGACCCTCGTCGAGGAACTCTATCATTACCTTGATATCGCTCTCGTCGTAGTCGCACCCGAATACGTTCTGAAGCAGCTCGCGTATGATGGATTCGCGCGGGTAGTCGCTTACCATGCCTGAAACATTTATCGCGCTTCTGCCGGTGTACATATTGTTGAAATAGTCCTTGAACGGAGTGCTGTCAGTTTCGCCTGAATACAGCATAAGCTGTATCTTCTGGAGTACTTCGTTCATGCCTTCCTTATCTCCGGCGGTGTGCCGTTCGAAGAAGTCACCGAGTAGCTTTTCGACCTGCTCGTTGTTCTCGCTCATAAATACGCCCCGTTTCTCCGCACTTCAAATTTGCTGTATATTCGCCCGGCCCCGTGCGGGGAGGTCAGGCTGTGGATACGGATCACATTCCGTCGTTGTATATCCTGATGAAATCCCTGAATGAACGCACGCTGTCCTGCTCGCGCACTCTGTACTTCCAGATGTTGTAGAGCACCGGGTACTGTATGCAGTCGTTAAGGGACTGTATGTCGTTCTTTATCATGAGGTGGTAGTGGCTGCCGCTGTGCAGCTCGTTGACGCGCTGCTTCGCCTGCTCCAGACCCGCGATAGCTTCCTCGCCGAAGGGCTGTGCTGCCGGGTCGGCGTCAAGGCTCTTTGATATTTTCTCCACCATGTCGGCGGGAACCGCGGAGAGCGCTCCGTCAGCTGCCTGGCACAGCCCGGAGAGCTTGTCTGCCGCCGCTGCGATCTCCTCGGGGGAGGAGTCCTTCTCAATGCCGTAGAACCTGCACACCTTTGCAAGGAGCTTTCCCGCGAATTCCGCCAGATGGCGGGCGTTGGAGAGGTTTCCGGCGCCGAGCAGCTCGTAGTCCGCCTTGACCTTCTTGATGAGGTCGTAGCAGCTGTCGACTTCGCTTGCGTAGCTTTCCGCGTAGCGGAGGTCCGCCACCAGCTCGGCGATGTATTCGCCCTTTTCGGGAATATCAAGAAGGACGTTCCGCGCGGGAATATCGCCGCAGAATGCGTTCGGAAGGCTTGCGTAGAGCACCTTGCCGAGCATGCGGCTGTCGAACAGCTTGTTGCTGTCGCGGAAGAAAACGAACCTGCGATCCGCTTCGTGAGCGGTTCCGTGGCGGGTCACGCGGCGCTCAAGGAGCACTGCGGAATCCGGCAGCTCGTAGCTGAACACGTCCGTTATGCGGTCTAAGCCGTCGCCGACTGCGCCGATATCGTCCATCGCGATGACGAACTTCGGGTAAACCGTGCTGTCGTCGACCTGGAGCTTGCGCAGGATATCCTTGTTGCTGAAAAGCTCGCTGCGGGCGGTCTTTACGCGGCTTTCGGAATACATCGCGGACAGCACCTTGCGGAGGTAATCCACGGTGTTCCTGTCGCAGCAGTAGATCATCGCGCGGCTGTTTTCATCGGAAGCCACCTTGTCCGCGAGGTTCAGGAAGCAGTCGAGCTTCTTGTCCACTGCGCGAAGCTCCGCAACGTCAGACGGAGTGTAGGTGGACTTCTGGTACAGCCCCTTCATGTCCTCGACGTCGTAGTCCTCGAAGATATTTCCACCGTACTTGTAGGAGGGAAGCCCGGTGCGGATATCCGAGCGGCGACGCAGTCCGGCGAGGAACGCGTCGTCGAAGCCGTAGTCCGCTGTCTCAACGTTGAGCGCACCGGAGCATATATGCTTGTCGCCCGCAAGCAGCAGGGGAGTATCGTAACCCAGCGGAACGCCGTTCACCGTGAAGTCGAGACCGTCGGCGCAGGAGGCGTTTGCCTCCTCTGCGAGCGTGGATTTCACGAATTCTGAAAGCGCAGCGCGTTCCTCGCCGTTCTGCGCGGGGAACTGCGTGAACATCAGCAGCCGCTCGGACTTCCACGGAATGAGCTCGGAAAGCTTCCGGCAGTCGGGGGCGGAGAGGCTCTGCTCGTCGTCGACTATTATGAGATCCCACTGGAAATCAGCCGGGACCTTTGTTTTCAGCCCGTTTGCAGCGTCCAGCGCGGCGGGGGGGCAGAGGTAGAGATTAGAGCTGTCCCCGGTGAAGAACACTATCTCGTTCGCAGCGCCGTTTATCACCTTGAAGTCTGCGCCGATACCGGTCATCAGTATGCGGTACCAGCCGTATATCTCCCTTGCGGAAGTCACCACCAGTATGTTGGGGGTCTCTTTTTCTGCGAGCACGTCATATATGCACAGCCCGGCCTTAGTCAGCTTCCCGGAGCCGAAACTGCAGCACACCAGCGAAAAGCCGAATTTACGTAGCTTTTCAGCCGGAGCAAGATCAGCCGCCGTAAGCTCCATTCCCTCAAGGGGTATCCATTTCACACTATTGCCACTCACCAAGCGCACCTCCGTAGTTAGGTTTATTCGGTTTATATGTCACCGCCGTAAGAAACTGTAAAATTTCCCCGGTCATAATGATCCATGCAATCATTATACTACAAAAACCTGAATATTACAAGCCGTTGCCATGAGGTGGAGGTTAAAAATCACGGCGGCGATTTTTGTTGATTATGCACAAATAAAAACCTGTGATTAATCCTTTACTTTTGCGAAGATACATGATAAAATGATAGGTAAAGGATTACATGTCCGAAAATTCAAACGAACAGGAAGGTACTAACACATGACTGAACAGGAGATCAGGGAAGCAATATGCGAGGTCGGCCACAAACTGTGGCAGCTCGGCTTCGTGGCGGCTAACGACGGCAACATCTCCGCGCGCCTGCCGGACGGCAATTTCATTACTACCCCAACCGGCACCAGCAAGGCTATGCTCACGCCGGATATGCTCATCAAGATGAACGCCGACAACGAGGTCGTAGAGCCAGCGAGACTCCCGGGGTACAAGCCCACCAGCGAGTTCAAGGTACATCTGCGCTGCTATGCCGCGCGCCCGGAGGTCAACGCCGTAGTCCACGCGCACCCGCCGACAGCCACCGGATTCGCCATCGCGCATATCCCGCTTGACGACTACACCATGCCGGAGGCTATAATTTTCCTGGGAAGCGTTCCGATAGCTCCGTATGACACCCCCGGTTCGGTGGGCGTTGCGGACAGCATAGTTCCGTTCCTCGAGAACCACGACACGATACTGATGGAGAACCACGGCGCGCTTACCGTCGGCGTGGATATCATTCAGGCGTACTACCGCATGGAAACGCTGGAGCATTTCGCGAAGGTGAGCCTTGTGGCGCGTCAGCTCGGCGGCGCGAAGGACCTCCCGATGGATAAGATACAGGAGTGCTGCGAGATAGGAAAGTCCTTCCCGATAAGACACCCCGGATACAGAAAGTACCACTGAGGAGAATCCGTGAACATAAGAAAGGCGGCAGAAGCGGATATAGACGCCGTAACAGAGATATACGACCATATCAACGATGAAGAAGAATCGGGCAGTATCGGCTGGCAGCGCGTGGTATATCCCGTGCGCTCCACGGCTGAGACCGCGGTTTCCCTTGGCGAGCTGTTCGCGCTGGAGTACGCCGGCGCGAGGCGGGGATAGTTCCGTGTACGTTCAACTGGCTTACCGGAGTGCAGCTCGTCTGCCTTGAGAAAAAGATCTAAGGCAATACCGCACAAAGATTGTGCGCATATTGCGCAGTCAGATTTTTCGTCAGATTGTACAATGAGGACGCAGCAAGGCTGACGCCTTGCAAGGACGAATTGTGCAAAATGACGGAAAATCTGCAAGCAAGATGCGTACAAAATACAAAATATGGTCTTTGTGCGGTGTTGCCCTAATTCCAGGAGTTTTTTATGCCAAAGACCGTATTAGTATTTGATTTCGGCGCTTCAAGCGCACGCGCAATGCTCTGCCGCTGCGAGAACGGCGGGTTCACACTTGAGGAGATCCACCGTTTCCCGAACGTCCCCGTGACCGAGGACGGACACCTCCGCTGGGATATCGACGAGCTGTGGGAGCAGATGAGGACAGCGCTCAGCTTCGGCGTGTTCAACGGAGGCTTCGACGCGATAAGCATTGACACCTGGGGCGTGGATTTCGGACTGATAGGTCAGGACGGACAGCTCCTGGAAAAGCCGGTTCACTACCGCGACCGCCGCACCGAGGGCATGGTCGAGGAGGTGTGCGGCAGCATCCCGGCGGAGGAGCTTTTCATGCAGAGCGGCATACAGCCGATGAGCATAAACACGCTGTTCCAGCTCAACTACCTTGTGAAGCACGAGAAAAACGCGATATTCCGCGCGGAAAAGCTGCTTATGATGCCCGATCTGTTCGCGTACTTCCTGACCGGGGAGTGCCGCAGCGAATTCACCGAGGCGACCACCACCCAGCTCATCGACCAGAAGACCCGGGGCTGGAATATCCGGCTCATCGAGGCGCTGGGGCTTCCGAAACGTATCTTCGCGCCGCTGATACAGCCCGGGGAGCGCTACGGAATGCTCAAGCAGGAGCTCGCAGACGAGCTTCGCATAGAGCCGGTTCCGGTGTACGCCTGCGCTTCCCACGATACGGCTTCCGCAGTGCTTGCGGTTCCCACGCAGGAGGAAAAGTTCGCGTTCCTGAGCTGCGGCACCTGGACGCTTTTCGGCACGGAGCTGAAACGTCCGGTCGTAACCGAGCAGGCTCTAAATATGGGACTTACCAACGAGGGCGGCTGCGGCGGCACCACAACGCTGCTGAAGAATATCATGGGTCTGTGGCTTATCCAGGAGACCCGCAGGTGGTATAACTCCACGAGGTGCGCGGGCTACAGCTTCGCCGACCTTGAGAGCATGGCGAGGGGAGCGGCTCCGTTCCAGAGTTTCATTGACCCAGCCGCGCCGGAGTTCGCCCTTCCGGACGACATGCCGCCGAAGATCCAGGAGTACTGCCGGCGCACAAATCAGCCGGTTCCGAAGGAGCCGTGCGAGATAATGCGGTGCATTTACCAGAGCCTGGCGTGCGAGTTCGCGCTGACCCTCCGGGAAATGACCGCGCTGACCGGACTTGAGTACGGTCGTATCCACATGATAGGCGGAGGCACCAAGGATAATCTGCTGTGCCAGCTTACCGCGGACGCTGCGGGTATTCCGGCGGTCGCAGGTCCCACGGAGGCGACCGCGCTGGGCAACGGTATCTCCACGCTCATCGCGCTCGGAGAGATACCGGATATCGCGGAGGCGCGGCGTATCATCACGCAGTCCGGGCTTACGCAGGAGTTCCTTCCGCAGGAGCATGATATGTGGTCGGAACAGCTTGAGCGCTATAGAAAGCTCACCAGGAAGCCGGAATAACGTCAAACCCCGCCGGAACGGGCTTCGGCGGGGTTTTCTATGCGCTGTTTTGCGCCTGTCTTGCACGCCTGCCCCCGATCTGTGACAAAACAGGAGCTTATTTTGCATATTTCTCTTGACAAGTGCGCTGTTGTTTGGTATAATTAAGCTGTATCTAATATAGAAATTGTGTGCGCTGCCACGGGGCGGCGTCCGAAAGGAATGTTCCAGGATTTGAGTAAGGTTCGCATGACTGTAGCAAAGGCTATGACAGAATGTCTCTCAGCCGAGGGTATATCCACCGTTTTCGGTTATCCCGGTGCCGCTATCTGCCCTTTCTACGATGAATTATATAAAACAGATATCCGTCATATACTCGTCCGCCACGAGGTCAACGGAGGCCATGCCGCAAGCGGCTACGCCCGCATTACCGGCAAGCCCGCAGTCGCCGTCGCGACCAGCGGTCCCGGCGCCCTGAATCTCATCACGGCGATCGCAACGGCGTATATGGATTCCGTGCCGATGGTGGTGATCACCGGTCAGGTGAACTCCGACCAGATAGGCAGAGATGTTTTCCAGGAAGCGGATATCACAGGCTCCGCAGAGCCGTTCGTAAAGCACAGTTACCTTCTCAAGCGCCCTGAGGACACCGCCGAGGTGTTCAAGCGCGCGTTCTATATCGCGGGCACCGGCAGAAGAGGCCCGGTGCTGATAGACGTTCCGTTCGATGTTCAGAAGGCTGAGATAGACTTTGAGTATCCTGAAACCGTGGATATCCGCAGCTACCGCCCGAGCAGCACCGGCAACGGCAACCAGATAAAGCGCGCGGCTGCTGCGATCGCAGAGTCGAAGAAGCCGCTTATCCTTGCCGGCGGCGGGCTTTTCACCGGCGACGCCGCGGCTCTTATGCGCGATTTCGCTGAAAAGACCGATATCCCCGTGGTTTCCACGATGATGGGTCTGGGCGCTATCCCGACTGATTCGCCGCTGTTCTACGGAATGCTCGGCATGCACGGCTGCAAGGCGGCGAATACCGCGGTAAACTCCTGCGACACGCTCATACTGATGGGCGCGAGAGTGGGCGACCGCGCTATTGCGGCAATGAAGCAGCGCGACGACATGACAGTTATCCATATTGACATAGACCCCGCCGAGATCGGAAAGAACCTCGACGTGGATATCCCGATAGTCGGCGACCTCACGCTCGTCCTGGGGCAGCTTCTCGAGGCTGTGAAGGGCGGCGCGGACAACTCAGGCTGGAAGAAGCAGCTCGACGGGTTCCGCGAGGATAAGGCGATAGAGCCGGCTCCCGCGGGTTATGTAAACCCGAAGGAGTTCATACACGCCCTGGACAGACAGCTTCCCGACGACGCTGTAGTCGTTGCGGACGTAGGTCAGAACCAGATCTGGACGGCGCGCAACATCACCATCAACGGCGGCAGGTTCCTGACCTCCGGCGGCATGGGTACGATGGGCTACTCGCTGCCGGCGGCTATCGGCGCAAAGCTCGCTGATCCGTCAAGGCAGGTCGTTGCGATCTGCGGCGACGGTTCGTTCCAGATGCAGATGATGGAGCTTGCAACGGCTGTTCAGCACGATGTTGCCGTAAAGGTCATCGTGATGAGGAACAATTACCTCGGAATGGTGCGCGAGCTTCAGGAGAAGGCGTACGACAACCGGCTGATGGCGGTTTCCATCGACGGAAGCCCCTGCTTCACAAAGCTTGCGGACGCATACGGTATTGCAAACGAGCTGGTTGACAGCCCCGAAAAGATGGAAGGCGCGATAAAGCGCATGCTGGAGTCCGACAAGCCGTACCTCATCGAGGCGGCGGTAGAGGACTTCGAAAAGACGATTCTGTGACGGGGGTGGGCATATGAAGCATACAATTTCAGTACTGGTCGAAAACCATGCCGGAGTCCTCGCCAGGGTTGCCGGACTGTTCGCGCGCAGAGGCTTCAATATCGACAGCCTTGCCGTGGGCGTCACCGACGACGAGCGCGTATCCCGCATTACGATAGTTGCCGACGGAAGCGCGTACACCCTTGAACAGATCGAGAAGCAGCTCAACAAGCTCATCGACGTTATCAAGGTCAAGACGCTGCATAGTGATTCGGCGGTCACACGTGAGCTTGTGCTCATAAAGGTTAGTTGCACGCCCAAGCAGCGCCCTGAGATAATCAGTATCGCAGACATAGCAAAGGGCAAGATCTCTGATATCTCGACCAACTCAATGACGATCGAGCTTTCCGACACGAAGCAGAATCTCGACACATACGAGGAGCTGCTGCGTCCCTACGGCATCAAGGAAGTGGTCCGCACCGGCACCATTGCCATGCAGAAGGGCGAAGCCGCCGTAAGGGTTTAAATTCGTATAACCTCGCTCACAAGGCGTCGTATAATATTCTTCAAAAGGAGATACAAAACAATGGCACAGATTTATCATCAGGAAGACTGCAACCTGTCCCTGCTCGACGGCAAGACCGTTGCTATCATCGGCTACGGCAGCCAGGGTCACGCACACGCTCTGAACCTCAAGGAGAGCGGCGTTAATGTCATTATCGGTCTGTACGAAGGCTCCAAGAGCTGGAAGAAGGCTGAGGACGCAGGCTTTAAGGTTTACACAGCCGCTGAGGCTGCTAAGAAGGCAGATCTCATCATGATCCTCATCAACGATGAGAGACAGGCTGATCTTTATAAGGAAAGCATCGCTCCGAACCTCTCCGCAGGCAAGACCCTTGCTTTCGCACACGGCTTCAATATCCACTTCGGTCAGATCGTTCCGCCGGCTGACGTTGACGTTATCATGATCGCTCCTAAGGGCCCGGGTCACACTGTACGTTCCGAGTACCAGATCGGCAGAGGCGTTCCCTGCCTTATCGCAGTATATCAGGACGCTTCCGGCAGAGCTCACGACATCGGTCTTGCATATGCTGCTGGTATCGGCGGCTCCAGAGCCGGTGTTCTTGACACCACATTCCAGTGCGAGACTGAGACCGACCTGTTCGGTGAGCAGTGCGTACTCTGCGGCGGTGTAACTGCCCTGATGAAGGCTGGTTTCGAGACCCTGGTTGAGGCTGGTTATGATCCCCAGAACGCATACTTCGAGTGCATTCACGAGATGAAGCTGATCGTTGACCTGATCTACAAGGGCGGCTTCAAGATGATGAGATACTCCATCTCCGACACCGCTGAGTACGGCGACTACGAGATCGGCAAGAGAATCATCACCGAGGATACCAAGAAGGAAATGAAGAAGGTCCTTCACGAGATTCAGGACGGTACATTCGCACGCAACTGGATCACCGAGAACAAGATGGGCAGAAGCCACTTCAACGCTTGCCGCCGCATCGAGAGCGAGCATCAGCTTGAGAAGGTCGGCGCTGAGCTGCGTAAGCTCTATAGCTGGACTGACGATATCGACGTAGCTTCCGGCACAGGCGCTGCTGCAAAGGCTTCCGATAAGAAGGCTGCTCCCAAGGCTTCCGCTAAGAAGCCCACTGCTAAGAAGACCACCAGAAAGTAATTGACTTTCTCAATACATTTCAAGGCTGCCGAAAGGCAGCCTTGTTTTTGTGTGAGATATGGTCATGGTCTCGGAGAGAAACTGAGAATTTGGGTTTATTATGTTGCTGGGGGAAACTATAATTTAGCGGCGAGTGTTCCGCTTAC
>ENA-OYWO01001119-OYWO01001119.1-human-gut-metagenome-genome-assembly--contig:-NODE-1119-length-13137-cov-10.373414_pt1 | contig 13137 bp, 9 predicted proteins | sample MGYA00244170_ERZ653397 | MGnify/ENA primary metagenome ERZ653397 (study PRJEB26926, sample SAMN06164906) | human gut metagenome | biome: ENVO:00009003; feature: ENVO:2100002; material: ENVO:00002003...
CTCGACTAGTCGTCGGCAGCGTCAGATGTGTATAAGAGACAGGAGGTAGGCAAGACCCCGCAGGGGTGGAACGCGAACATTTTCAACATGATACAAAATCTGTCCGAAAATGTGATTGTACCCATTGCGGGGCTTGTCATTACCTATGTCCTCTGTTATGAGCTTATCAGCATGGTAACGGAAAAAAACAATATGCACGACATAGAAACATTTATGTTTTTCAAGTGGTTTTTCAAAGCCTTTGTTGCCGTTTTCTTGGTAACACATACCTTTGATATTACTATGGCGGTGTTTGATATGGCGCAGCATATTGTGTCCGGCGCGGCGGGGGTAATCGGCGGCGATACGAATATCGACGTAACCGAAGCCCTTGCCGCCATGCAGGAGGGACTAAAAGATATGGAAATCCCCGAACTACTGTTACTTGTCATGGAAACGAGCCTTGTAAGCCTTTGTATGAAAATCATGTCCGTACTGATAACCGTTATCCTCTACGGCAGAATGATTGAGATATACGCCTACTGTTCCGTTTCCCCTATCCCTTTTGCCACCATGACAAACCGGGAATGGGGACAGATTGGGAACAACTACCTAAAGGGGCTGTTTGCACTTGGTTTTCAAGGCTTCCTCATTATGATATGCGTCGGCATTTATGCGGTTTTGGTAGGCGAAATGGTCTTAGCGGACAACCTGCACAGCGCGATTTTTTCCCTTGCAGCCTATACCGTTATCCTCTGTTTCTCCCTGTTCAAATCCGGCGCACTGGCGAAGTCGATATTCTCCGCGCATTAGCGGCGTGTCAAGGGCAGGGTGGAGATTTTCAGAGCGAAGCGGCGAAAATACGACCCGACCTTGACGCGGATAACCCCCATATAATACGGGCGGGCAAAGGGCATAGATTGACCTTTGCCTTGATTACCCTTATGGAAAATTACAGCAACACCAAACCCAGAGAAAGGAGGTTTTCACTTGGCGTATGTACCCGTACCCAAAGACTTATCCAAAGTCAAGACAAAAGTAGCGTTCAACCTTACCAAACGGCAGATTGTATGTTTTGCGGCGGCTCTCCTGTTCGGCTTGCCGCTTTTCTTTCTGCTCAAAGACAGCACAGGCACAAGCCTTGCGTCTATGGCTATGATTGCCGTCATGCTGCCCTGTTTCCTCTTTGCCATGTATGAGAAGCATGGACAGCCCCTTGAAGTGGTGGTGAAGAACATCATACGGACAAAATTCATAGCCCCCAAAGAACGACCATACAGGACAGACAACTTTTATTCCGTCTTAGAACGGCAGAGAAAACTTGAAAAGGAGGTATCAGCGATTGCAAAAGGAAACACGAAGAAACAGCGCGGCGGGAAGCGCAAAGCCTAACCCGCCCCGCAAGCTCACCCGCGCCGAGAAAAAGCAGATTGCGGAAATCATCAGACAGGCAAAGGGCGACGGGAAAGCGCACACCGCGCAGCAGACAATCCCCTATATCCAGATGTACCCGGACGGTATCTGCAAGGTTACGGGACGGAAATACTCAAAGACCGTCGCCTTTGAAGATATTAACTATCAGCTTGCACAGGCAGACGACAAGACCGCCATTTTTGAGAACTGGTGCGACTTCCTCAACTACTTTGACGCTTCCGTTTCGGTGCAGCTCTCTTTCATCAATCAAGGGACGCAGCGCGGCGAAGCGGAAAAGGCGGTCAATATCCCGGCACAGGAGGACGCTTTCAATTCTATCCGCACAGAATACCGGGATATGCTGAAAAACCAGCTTGCAAAGGGCAACAACGGGCTTGTCAAAGCAAAATATATCACCTTTGCCATTGAAGCCGACAGTCTGGGCGCGGCGAAATCCCGCCTTGCCCGTATCGAAACGGACGTGCTGAACAACTTTAAGCTCTTGGGCGTGTCTGCCCGCCCCATGACAGGCTATGAACGCCTTAAAATGCTGCATGGCATTTTCCACCCGGAGGGCGGGCAGTTTGCCTTTGATTTTTCATGGCTTGCCCCGTCCGGGCTTTCCACAAAGGACTTTATCGCCCCGTCCTCTTTCCGTTTTGGCGAGGGGCGGTATTTCCGCATGGGGCGCAAAATCGGCGCGGTTTCATTCCTTGAAATCCTTGCGCCGGAATTAAACGACCGTATCTTATCCGACATTCTGGACTTGGAAACGGGCGTTATCGTCAATCTGCATATCCACAGTATCGACCAGACCGAAGCCATAAAGACAATCAAGCGGAAAATCACCGACCTTGACAAAATGAAAATCGAGGAACAGAAAAAAGCGGTACGCAGCGGCTACGACATGGATATAATCCCGTCCGACCTTGCCACTTTCGGCAGCGAAGCGAAGAACCTCTTACAGGACTTGCAGAGCCGGAATGAAAGAATGTTCCTCTTGACGTTCCTTGTGGTGAACATGGCGGACACGAAGAGGAAACTGGAAAATGACGTATTCGCGGCGGCGGGCATTGCACAGAAGAACAACTGCGCCTTAACCCGCCTTGACTACCAACAGGAAGCGGGGCTTATGTCCTCTGTACCGCTTGGGGAGAACCTTATCCCCATTCAAAGAGGGCTTACCACGTCAAGCACCGCTATCTTTATCCCCTTTATCACACAGGAGCTTTTCCAGACGGGCGCGGCTTTGTACTACGGCTTAAACGCCCTGTCTAACAACATGATACTCTGCGACCGCAAGCAGCTAAAGAACCCCAACGGCTTAATCTTGGGTACGCCGGGAAGCGGGAAATCCTTTGCCGCCAAACGGGAAATGACAAACGCTTTCCTCATTACCGACGACGACATAATTATCTGCGACCCGGAAGCAGAGTATTTTTCCCTTGTGCAGCGGCTTGACGGGCAAGTGATACGGTTATCGCCTACGGGCAAGGGCATTGACGGGAAGCCCCAGTATGTGAACCCTATGGATATTAACCTCAATTACAGCGAGGACGACAGCCCCCTTGCGCTGAAATCCGACTTTATCCTCTCCCTCTGCGAGCTTGTCATAGGCGGCAAGGAGGGCTTGCAGCCCGTCGATAAGACCGTCATTGACCGCGCCGTTAGGAACGTGTACCGCCCTTTCCTTGCAGACCCCGACCCGGAGAAAATGCCGATTTTGGGCGACCTCTACGACGAGCTTTTGAAGCAGCCGGAGCCGGAAGCGGCGCGTATTGCGGCGGCGTTGGAGCTGTATGTTTCCGGGAGCCTTAACGTATTCAACCACCGTACCAACGTGGAGCTGAACAACCGCCTTGTCTGCTTTGACATCAAGCAGCTTGGGAAGCAGCTCAAAAAGTTAGGTATGCTCATTGTGCAGGACCAGGTATGGAACCGCGTCACCGTCAACCGGGCAGAAAGGAAATCCACCCGGTATTTTATGGACGAATTTCATCTTCTCTTGAAAGAGGAACAGACCGCCGCCTATTCCGTTGAAATCTGGAAGCGTTTCAGAAAATGGGGCGGCATACCCACAGCCATTACGCAGAACGTCAAGGATTTGCTTGCTTCCCGCGAAGTGGAGAATATCTTTGAAAACTCTGATTTTGTCCTCATGCTCAATCAGGCGGCGGGCGACCGGGCTATCCTTGCAAAGCAGCTCAACATCTCCCCGCAGCAGATGAAATATGTCACCCACACCGAAGCGGGCGAGGGGCTTATCTTCTACGGGAACGTGGTGCTGCCCTTTGTAGACCGCTTCCCGAAAGACACCGAGCTTTACCGGGTAATGACGACGAAGCCGGAGGAAGTGGGCGAAGCATGAACGGGCTGAAAACTGACACCATCATCAACCGGGACGCGCTCTATGCCTTGCGGGAGCTTCCAGAGGAAAGCGTACACTGTTGCGTCACAAGCCCGCCCTACTATGCGCTTAGGGATTACGGGCTTGATATGCAGATTGGGCGGGAGGACACGCCGGAGCAGTACATTGACAGGCTGACCGAGGTTTTCCGCGAGCTGCGCCGGGTACTGCGTTCTGACGGTACGCTCTGGCTGAATATCGCGGACACCTACTGCGGCACAGGAAATAAAGGCTACCATGCAGACCCGAAGAACCCGAAAGGCAGAAACGGACAGCAGATTGCAAGAAACAACCGCGTTTCCGGCTGCAAACAAAAGGACTTAATCGGTATCCCTTGGCTTTTAGCCTTTGCCCTACGCGCTGACGGGTGGTATTTACGGAGCGACATTATCTGGCAGAAAGAAAACCCCATGCCGGAGAGCGTGAAAGACCGCCCTACCCGCTGCTATGAACATATCTTTCTGCTTACGAAGTCAAAGAAATATTTCTATGACGCAGCCGCCATAGCCGAGCCGTTAGCCCCCACAACGGCGGCGCGGTACCGCACCGGGCGCAGCGCGGGACAGAAATATGCGGACGAAGTACCCGGACAGGGGAACGTACAGGGGCTTAACCGGGCGCGAAGCGGCAGCTACTACGACGAAGCCCTCATGCCGACCATGCGGAACAGGCGGGACGTGTGGCTTATCAATACCGTTCCCTACAAGGGCGGGCATTTCGCCGCGTTCCCGCCAAAACTTGCCGAAACCTGTATCAAGGCGGGCTGTCCGAAAGGCGGCGTTGTGCTTGACCCCTTTTTCGGCAGCGGCACGACGGGAGCAGCCGCAAGGCAGCTTGACAGGCATTATATAGGCATTGAGATAAACGCCGAGTATTGCGCCCTTGCAAGGGCGCGGATTGGAGGGACAGACACATAAAACAATATAAGGCGCGTGAAAAAGTCACGCAGAAAATGACCCGCGAGGGGGCTGTCGAGGTAAACGCCGCTACCGGGAAAAAGAAACGTATCAGCAAGCGGATAAGGGACGCGGACTTTGCAAAGACCGAAGCCCCACCGCAGCCGGAACAGGCAGCGCAGCCCCTACCGGGCGGCGCAACTTCCCCGCCCTTAACCGACACGCCGCCGCTTCCCCATGCGCCGGGGGCAGAACGGGAACAGGACACCGCCGCAGCCGAGCGCGTCTTGGAGCGTATCGACGGGGCGCGTACCAGAAAGGCGAGCAAAAAGGCGGCGAGGAAAGCACAGGCAGAAGCCACAGCAAAAGAAAAATCTTCCCGCTTGCAGTTTACCGACGAGGAACGGGCAACGCCGGAGCTTGAAAGGTATATCCGAAAATCGGACAAAGCAGCCGACCGTCTGGACGCGGCAAAGGCGGCTATCCCCAAAGAAAAGAAACTTGTACGGGAGCGCACCTTTGATGAAGCCACCGGGAAAGGCAAGACCCGCCTACATTTTGAGGAACAGGAAAAGCCCATAGGAAAGAATAAGCCCCACAATAACCCGCTATCCCGCCCCGCACAGGAAGCGGGTATTTTCGTCCACAACAAGATACATTCCGTTGAAAAGGACAATTCCGGCGTTGAGGGGGCGCACAAATCCGAAGAACTGGCAGAGCGCGGCGCAAAGTACGGGGCGCGGAAAGTCAAGGAGGGCTACCGCAGCCACAAGCTCAAACCCTACCGGGCGGCGGCAAAGGCAGAGAAAGCGGCGTTCAAGGCGAATGTGGATTTCCAGTACCATAAAGCCCTGCATGACAATCCGCAGATTGCGGGCAATCCCCTTTCCCGCTTCATGCAGAAGCAGCAAATCAAGCGGCAGTATGCAAAGTCGGCAAGGAAAGGCGGCGCAAAAACGGCGCAGAAAGCCGCAGAGAACACCCGCAAGGCGGCAAAAAAGACCGCCGAGGAAACAAAAAAGGCAATCGCTTTTGTAGGGCGGCACCCGGCGGGCGTATGTATCGCCGTTGCCGCGCTGCTCTTATTCATCATGGTATCGGCGGGGCTTTCCTCTTGCGGCTCCATGTTCTCCGGCTTGATGAACGGCATACTTGGGACTTCCTACACGTCGGAGGACAGCGACCTTGTGGCGACGGAAAATAATTACGCCGCAAAGGAAAACGAGCTTCAGCAGCAGATTGACAATATCGAAAGCACCCACCCCGGCTATGACGAATACCGCTATGACCTTGACAGTATCGGGCATAACCCCCATGAGTTAGCGTCCTACCTCACCGCCCTTTTACAGACCTACACCCCGCAGAGCGCACAGGCAGAACTAAACCGCGTCTTTGCCATGCAGTACACTTTGACGCTGACGGAAGAAACGGAAATCCGCTACCGCACAGAAACAAGCACAGACCCGGAAACAGGGGAAACGACCAGCGAGGAAGTACCCTACGAGTACCATATCCTCAACGTGAAGCTGACGAACAAGCCCATTTCCGAGATTGCGGAGGAACTTCTAACGCCACAGCAGCTTGAAATGTACCGCGTCTATCTGGAAACAAGCGGAAACAAACCGCTGATTTTCGGCGGCGGCTCCCCCGATATGGGCGCGTCCGAGGATTTAAGCGGCGTACAGCTTGTAAACGGCACACGCCCCGGCAACACCGCCGTTGTAGACCTTGCGAAGCGGCAAGTCGGCAACGTGGGCGGGCGACCCTTTTGGAGCTGGTACGGATTTAACAGCCGCGTGGAATGGTGCGCCTGTTTTGTTTCATGGTGCTACAATCAAGCCGGGAAAAGCGAGCCGCGCTTTGCCGGGTGCCAGTCACAGGGCGTACCCTGGTTCCAGTCACGCGGGCAATGGGGCGCGAGGGGCTATGAGAATATCGCCCCCGGCGACGCTATCTTTTTCGACTGGGACGGGGACGGGAGCGCAGACCATGTAGGGCTTGTTATCGGGACGGACGGGGAGCGCGTCTATACCGTCGAGGGCAATTCCGGCGACGCCTGCAAGATAAAGAGCTACCCCGTCAATTACTCCTGTATCAAAGGCTATGGGCTGATGAACTGGAATTAACATATTTTTGAGCAAAGAAAGGAGAAATTTATTGATGGCTATGAACAAAATTGAACGTATCGACAAGGAGATTGCAAAGACCCGCGAGAAAATCACCGAGTACCAGAACAGATTAAGGGGGCTTGAAGCGCAGAAAACCGAAGCGGAAAACCTGCAAATCGTACAGCTTGTGCGCTCCATGCGCCTTTCCCCGCATGAGCTTTCCGCTATGCTTTCCGGGGGCGGTATTCCGGGCATGGAAGCCGCGCCGGGCTACCCCGCAGAACCCGCAGACCACGACACCGAAGAAATGGAGGACACCGAGAATGAATAAGAAAATCCTTAGAACCTTGACCGCACTTTGCGCCGCCCTTGTACTTATGGGCGGCTTTTCCGTCACCGCTTTTGCACAGACCCCGGAGGGAGAGGACGACACCAACGACAGCGGCGTTGTCTACGAGGAACCCCAAAAGGAAGAACCCCTTACCCCGGACGGGAACGCGACCCTTGTAGACGATTTCGGCGGCAACAAGCAGCTTATCACCGTAACGACCAAAAACGGCAATTACTTTTATATCCTCATTGACCGGGACGACGAGGGCGAGAACACCGTACATTTCCTTAATCAAGTGGACGAAGCCGACCTCTTAGCACTTATGGAGGACGGAAGCACCGAAGCAGCCCCGCCCGCCGTTTGCAGTTGCACCGAAAAATGCGAAGCCGGAAAGGTAAATGTGAGCTGCCCCGTCTGCAAGGACAACATGACCGCTTGCAGCGGCAAGGAAGCGGAGCCGGAAACCGAGGAACCGCCGGAGCAGCCCAAAGAAAAAGGCAATGCGGGCGGGCTTGTGCTTTTCCTTGTCGTGGCACTTCTTGGCGGCGGGGGCGCGTTCTATTATTTTAAGTTTATGAAGCCAAAGCAGAACGTCAAGGGCGACACCGACCTTGAAGATTTCGATTTTGACGATTACGACGAGGACGAGGGGGACGGGCTTTCTGATGAAGAACAGGAGGACGAGGAAGCATGACGCTTTTTACCGAAAACCCTTTAGAAAAAATGATGGTACAAAGACCCACCGGGCGGCGTGACAGTGCGCCGCCCGTTCCAAAATCCCCGGCGTGTATGCGTTGCCCTTATAAGGCGCAATCCCCCTGTATCGGCTATTGTCTGAAACAGGCACAGGAGAAGAAGCACACCGCGCCGGAACGCTGAAAGGAGGATTTTTTCATGGCATTTAGACTTGTGATTGCAGAAAAGCCGAGCGTGGCGCAGACTATCGCCGCCGCGCTTGGCGTTAAGGGAAAACAGGACGGATATATCGAGGGCGGCGGCTACCTCATTTCATGGTGCGTCGGGCATTTGGTACAGCTTGCGGAAGCTGCCGCCTACGGGGAGCAATATAAAAAATGGAGTTTTGAGAGCTTACCCATTCTGCCGGAGGAATGGCAGTACGCCGTTGACCCGGACAAGGGGAAGCAATTCAAAACCCTAAAAGAGCTTATGCACCGCGCCGACGTTTCCGAAGTGGTAAATGCGTGTGACGCGGGGCGCGAGGGAGAATTGATTTTCCGCTTTGTCTACGAAGCGGCGGGCTGCAAGAAGCCCATGCGCCGCTTGTGGATTTCCTCAATGGAGGACGGGGCGATTAAGGCGGGCTTTGCTTCCCTCAAAGACGGGCGGGACTATGGCGCGCTCTTTGCGTCCGCCCTCTGCCGCGCAAAGGCTGACTGGCTTATCGGCATTAACGCCACCCGGCTTTTCTCCTGCCTGTATGGAAAGACCTTGAACGTGGGGCGCGTCCAGACCCCGACCTTAAAAATGCTCACCGACCGGGACGCGGCTATCTCCCATTTCCAGAAAGAAAAATATTATCATGTGCGCCTTGATTTATCCGGCGCGGAAGCGGCAAGCGGGAGGATTTCCGACAAGGCAGAAGCCGACGCGCTGAAAGGGGCTTGCGAAGCGGAAACGGCGGTATGCGTTTCCCTCACCAGAGAGAAGAAAACCGCAGCCCCGCCGAAGCTCTTTGACCTTACCTCTTTGCAGCGGGAAGCGAACCGCATTTTCGGCTACACCGCGAAGCAGACCCTTGACCTTGCACAATCCCTTTATGAAAAGCGGCTCCTTACTTATCCGAGGACGGACAGCAGCTTTCTTACTGACGACATGGGCGGCACCGCAGCGGGCATTATCGCGCTGCTTTGCGAAAAACTCCCCTTTATGGCGGGCGCGGACTTCACGCCGGAGGTTGTAAAGGTATCAGACAGTAAAAAAGTATCAGACCACCACGCAATCATTCCCACTATGGAGCTTGCAAAGGCTGACCCGGACGCGCTGCCGGAAAGCGAGAAAAATATCCTTACCCTTGCGGGGGCGCGTCTGCTTTTTGCCACCGCCGAGCCGCATATTTATGAAGCGGTTACGGCGGTTTTCTCATGCGCTGATACGGAGTTTACGGCGCGGGGAAAGACGGTGCTTTCTGACGGGTGGAAAGAGATTGAACACAGATACCGGGCGACGCTGAAAGATAAGCCCGAAGCAGAGGACGGGGAAAACGAGGGCGTGACGCTGCCGGAGCTTTCCGAGGGACAGGGCTTTGAAAACCCCGCCGCAAAGGTAACGGAGCATACCACAACGCCGCCGAAGCCCCACAGCGAAGCGTCGCTTCTCTCTGCTATGGAGCGAGCCGGGAACGGGGACACCGACCCGGACGCGGAACGCCGGGGGCTTGGCACTCCCGCCACCCGCGCCGCCGTCATTGAAAAACTGGTAAAGGGCGGCTTTGCAGAGCGCAAGGGGAAGCAGCTTATCCCCACGCAGAACGGAGCCGCCCTTATATCAGTCTTGCCGGATATGCTCACTTCCCCGCAGCTTACCGCAGAATGGGAAAACAATCTGACGCAGATAGCAAAGGGAGCCGCAGACCCCGGCGAATTTCTGTCCGGCATTGAAGCTATGGCGCGGGAGCTTGTGCAGACACACGCCGCAGCACTGGACGGGAAAAAGGATTTGTTCCGGGAGGAAAAGCCCTCTGTCGGCAAATGCCCCCGTTGCGGTTCCCCCGTCCATGAGGGGAAGAAAAACTATTATTGCAGCAACAAAGAATGTGCCTTTGTCATGTGGAAGAATGACCGCTTTTTCGAGGAACGCAAGACCGCTTTTTCCGCGAAGATTGCCGCCGCGCTCCTTAAATCCGGCAAGGCGAATGTGAAGAAGCTCTACTCCCCGAAAACAGGCAAGACCTACGACGGAACTATCGTTCTGGCTGACACTGGCGGGAAATACGTCAACTACCGTATCGAAGTGCAGAAGAACTAAAAACTTGAATAGCAAGCATAGGAAGCGGGTACCCACTTCCGTAAATCCCCGTTGCGACGCTGACGCGCCGGACGGGGATTTTGCTTGTTGGGAAGTTTCCCAAACCCTCTTTTGCGGAGGGCTTCACCCTCTAAAAATTTTCAAAAATATTTGGCAGAAATGCGGGCGTACCCGTAGTAGACCATGCAGCCAAAAAATGCAGCTTATGACGCTGCCGCAGAGAAAGGAGGTTTTTCACTATGGCAAGTTTACGGGACACCGTAAAGGACTATCAAGACGAGCTTAGGGACGGTATCGCATGGGTGGCGTTCTGGAAACAGGGGCGTTCATGGAACGCGGAATATTTTCATCTTGATATGGACGATACGCTCTACCCGGAGGACAGGAGCCGGTTAGAGGAAATAAAAAGCATTGACCCCGCCGCCGTTATCTTAAACGGCTACTATTGCGGGCATTTAGGCGAGGACATGAGCCTTGACGAGCTGACCGCCGGAGTGCGTTACCACTACGAAAACAGCATGAACGACATTGACGGTTTTATCGGAGCGCATGACGACAGGCTTCCCCCGGAGGTTATCGAGGAAGCGAGGGCAGCCGCCCATGAAGCGGGGCTTCCCTTTTCCGAAAAGCCCTACCGGGACGGGGAGGATTTTAACCCCTATGTATTTGACGGGAGCATGAGCATTGAGGATTTTGAGCTTATGCACCGCATGATTGAAAAAGAAAGGAGCGAACAAATGGCAGAACCGATTTTAAGCGGCTATCTTTCCAATCTTGGGAAGTACACCGAGGGCAGACCCGCGGGCGAATGGGTGACATTCCCCACGACTGCCGAACATCTGAAAGAAGTCTTTGACCGTATCGGGATTGACTTCAAGCACTATGAGGAATGGCATTTCACAGAATTTCAATCCACTATCCCCGGCTTGACGGAGCATTTAAGCGAGTATTCCCACCCCGACGAGCTGAACTATTTAGGGAAGCTCTTGGAAATGCAGTTTGACGACGACCGGGAGAAATTCATTGCAGCCATTGAATACGGCGACCATGCCGACAGCTTACAGGACATTATCAACCTTGCACAGAACCTTGACTGCTACTGGATTTATCCGTCCGTCCACAATGAAGAAGAATACGGGCGTTATCTGGTTGATGAACTGGAAGAACCGGAACTTCCCGAAGAAGCGAAAAAGTATTTCATGTATGAGGAATACGGGCGGGACGCTTCCATTAACGACGACGGTATGTTTACCGAAAAGGGCTATATCTACAACAACCGCAACACCTTTACAGAATGGTACGACGGGCGCGACGTGCCGGAGGAATACCGGGTAACGCCGCAGCCCCCGCAGCCGGAAAGACCCGACCCGTCAAAGGTAGAAATGGACGCAGCCGCGCCGGGGCAGAGAACGGCGCAGACCGCAGAGCAGCCACAGGAGCCGCGCCCGGTTATCCCTATCGTGCTGACGAGCGAGAAGCCCGCCGAAAAGCTCAAAGAGATTACCGACCGTCTGGAACAGGGTATTGCGGAACTCTTTGACAGCGAGCGTTACCGGGAATATCTGAAAGTCATGTCAAAATTCCATAATTACAGCTTCCGAAACACCGTCCTTATCGCCATGCAGAAGCCGGACGCTTCCCTTGTGGCGGGCTTTTCCGCTTGGAAGAACAACTTTGAACGAAACGTGATGAAAGGGCAAAAGGGAATTAAAATCATTGCTCCGTCACCCTATAAAATCAAACAGGAAATGCAGAAAATCGACCCGCACACGCAGAAGCCCGTTATCGGCAAGGACGGGAAGCCCGTCACCGAGGAAAAGGAAGTCACCATACCCGCCTACAAGGTGGTATCCGTCTTTGACGTTTCCCAGACCGAGGGAAAGGAGCTGCCGGACATTGCGGTTGACGAGCTGACAGGCGACGTTGACCGCTACAAGGATTTTTTCGCAGCCCTTGAAAAGACTTCCCCCGTTCCTATCGCCTTTGAGAATATCGAGGGCGGCTCTCATGGCTACTACCACTTGGAGGACAAGCGCATTGCTATCAACGAGGGCATGAGCGAATTACAGACCTTAAAGACCGCTATTCACGAAATCGCCCATGCGAAGCTGCACGACATTGACCTCAACGCGCCAAAGGACGAGCAGCAGCCCCACATTGACCGCCGCACCCGCGAAGTCGAAGCGGAAAGCGTCGCCTATACTGTCTGCCAACATTACGGGCTTGACACGTCGGACTACTCTTTCGGCTATGTCGCCGGGTGGAGCAGCGGGCGGGAGCTGTCCGAGCTGAAAAGCTCCCTTGAAACGATACGCAGCGCAGCCGCCGAGATTATCAATTCCATAGACGAGAACTTAGCGGAGCTGCAAAAGGCACAGGACAAGGAGCAGACCGCCGGACAGGAGCAGCCCACCAGAGAGGGACAGGAAGCCGCGCCGGAGAAGCCGGATCCGGAAGCAGCCGCACCGGGAAAATCCGGCGCACAGGAAAAAGCGGGCGCAGCCCCGAAAGAAGCCTTTACCCCGGAAACGATTTACAGAGTGCGCCGGAACCCTTACAGCGACAGCCGGGAAAACAGCTACCTCTTGCAAGCCTATGTGACACAGGAGAACGGGCGGGCGAAAATGGGCGACGTGCTTTATACGGGAACGCCGGAGAAATGCCGCGAGCTTATGGGGCAGCTCAAAAGCGGCGAGCTGACCGAGGGCGACGTGAAGCAGCTTTACGCAAAGGCACAGGAAACGGCGCAGACCGCCGGACAGGACAAAGACACCTTTTCCATTTACCAGATAAAGGGCGGGGACGAAACAAGGGATTTCCGCTTTGAGCCATACGACCGCCTGCAGGCGGCGGGAAATGTGGTTGACAGGGCGAACTATGAGCTTGTCTATTCCGCGCCCCTTGCGCCGGAAACTTCCCTTGAAGATATTTACACCTGTTTCAATATCGACCACCCCAAAGATTTTAAGGGACACAGCCTTTCCGTTTCCGACGTGGTAGTGCTTCATCAGGACGGAC
>ENA-OYWO01001143-OYWO01001143.1-human-gut-metagenome-genome-assembly--contig:-NODE-1143-length-12899-cov-6.788072_pt1 | contig 12899 bp, 16 predicted proteins | sample MGYA00244170_ERZ653397 | MGnify/ENA primary metagenome ERZ653397 (study PRJEB26926, sample SAMN06164906) | human gut metagenome | biome: ENVO:00009003; feature: ENVO:2100002; material: ENVO:00002003...
TCAGTGTCTCGTGGGCTCGGAGATGTGTATAAGAGACAGCACCCCGCCCTGGAACGGCAACAACGGCATCAACCCCATCACTGGCCAGCCCATGTAAGGAGGCCCACACATGCACCATCTCAGCATTGACCTTGAAACCTACTCCAGCGTGCCGCTGGCAAAGGCCGGTGCCCAGAAGTACATCCAGAGCCCGGACTTTGAAATCCTGCTCTTTGCGTTCAGCGTGGATGGTGCGCCTGTTCAAATCATCGACCTGGCACGGGGGGAGCGGCTCCCCCCGTGGCTGGTCCAGGCCATCACCAGCCCGGAGTACATCAAGCACGCCTACAACGCCCCCTTTGAGTGGGGCTGTCTGTCCAAGTACATGGGCACCCTGCCGCCGGACCAATGGCGCTGCACCATGTTCCATGGCCTCTACTGCGGCTACACGGCAGGCCTGGACGCCACCGGCAAGGCCCTGGGGCTCCCCCAGGACAAGCAAAAGCTCAACACCGGCAAGGCCCTCATCCGTTATTTCTGCGTCCCCTGCAAGCCCTCCAAGGCCAACGGCCAGCGGAGCCGCAACCTGCCTCAGCATGACCCCGCCAAATGGGAGCTTTTCAAGACCTATTGCAAGCAGGATGTGGTCACCGAGATGGAGATTGAAAAGCGACTGTCCGCTTTCCCCGTCCCGGATTGGGTGCAAAAGCAATGGGAAACCGACCTCATCATCAACGCCAGGGGCGTGGCCGTGGACCTGGAGCTGGTCACCGGGGCCCTCTCTCTGGGGGACACCGTGCGCCAGACCCTCATGGCGGAGGCTATGCAGCTCTCCGGCCTGTCCAACCCCAACAGCGTGGCCCAGCTCACCACCTGGCTCCAAGAGGAGATTGGTGAGGAGCTGGCCGATCTGAGAAAGGACACGGTGGCCCGCCTGCTGGGCCGGGACGATAACAGCCCCCAGGTGAGCCGGATGCTGGAAATCCGGCAAGAGCTGGGCAAGACATCCACCAAGAAGTATGACGCCATTGAGGCCGCCGTCTGCGAGGACGGACGGGTCCGGGGCCTGCTCCAATTCTACGGGGCGAACAGGACCGGACGGTGGGCCGGGAGGCTGGTGCAGGTGCAAAACCTGCCCCGGACCTACACGGAGCCGCTGGACCTGGCCCGTGAGCTGGTCAAGGGCCGCAAGCTGGATGCCCTCCGGCTCATCTATGGGAGCGTGCCAGACACCCTCAGCCAGCTCATCCGCACGGCCTTTGTGGCCCCGGAGGGGCATGTGCTGATTGACGCCGACTTTTCCGCCATTGAGGCCCGTGTCATCTCATGGCTGGCCAAGGAGCAATGGCGGCTGGAGGTGTTCCGCACCCACGGCAAAATCTATGAGGCATCCGCCTCTCAAATGTTCGGCGTCCCCCTGGAGCTCATCAAGAAAGGCCGCCCGGAGTACGCCCTCCGCCAAAAGGGCAAGGTGGCAGAGCTGGCCCTGGGCTACCAGGGCAGCACCGGGGCCCTCATCACCATGGGAGCCCTGGACATGGGCCTCACCGAGGAGGAGCTCCCGGACATCGTGAGCCGCTGGCGGGAGGCCAACAAGCGCATCCGTGACCTGTGGTATTCCATGGACAATGCCGCCGTCCAGGTCATCACCGAGGGCGGCAGTACCGGCGTCAACGGCCTGCTGCTGGCCCGTGAGTACGACTATGACAACGGCACCGACTGCCTCACCATCCGGCTCCCCTCTGGGCGCAAGCTCTACTATATCAGCCCCGGCATCGGCCAGAACGAATGGGGGCGGCCCTCCATCTCCTACATGGGCATGGACCAGAAAACAAAGCGCTGGAAACGCATCGAAACCTACGGCGGCAAGCTGGTGGAGAACTGCGTGCAGGCCATTGCCCGTGACTGCCTGGCCCTGTCCATTGACCGGCTGGAGGCCGCCGGGCTCCCCGTGGTGTTCCATGTGCATGATGAGGTGGTCATTGATGTGGCCCCCTGGGACACGGAGGACGCCATGCTCTCCACCGTTTGCTCCATCATGGGGGAGCCGGTGCCCTGGGCCCCGGACCTGCCCCTCAAAGCCGCCGGGTGGGTGGGCTACTACTTCACAAAGGATTAAATCAAAGGAGGCACGGACCATGCACATGATAAACGATAAAGGCGAGGCCGTCTATTACAACCTGGTCCGCAAGAACAACAAGGACTACTGGCTGGTGCAGGGCATCGGCTCCACCGTTGTCTACGGACGGGACCGGGAACGCCGTAAAAGCCGCCACTTCACCCAGGAACAGCAGGCGGAGCGTTACCTTGCCCGGCATGGTTTCCGGCCCGATTGACCGCCATTTTTTCCGGCGGAAAAAAATACAAAGGAGAAACACCCGCATGAACGGACTGCTCATTGACTGTTTTGCAGGTGGCGGAGGGGCCAGCAAAGGCATTGAGCTGGCCCTCAACCGTCCCATTGATATTGCCATCAACCATGACCCGGAGGCCATCCGCATCCACCGGGTCAACCATCCACACACCCTGCATCTCACGGAGGACATTTTCACCGTTGACCTGCCCAAATATGTGGCAGGCAGGCCCGTTGACTTGATGTGGGCCTCCCCGGACTGCACCAGCCACTCCAAGGCCAAAGGCGGCCAGCCCCGCCACCAGGGGCTCCGCATCTTGCCCTGGGCAGTCTACAAGCACGCAAAGGCCATTTTGCCGGAGGTCATCATCATGGAGAATGTGGAGGAAATCCAGCAATGGGGTCCTCTGGATGCTACCGGCAGGCCTATCAAAGAGCGGGCCGGTGAGGATTACAACAAATTCATTTCCTCCATGTGCTCCCTGGGATATGCCTTTGACAGCCGGGAGCTGGTGGCCGCCGATTACGGAGCCCCCACAACGAGAAAGCGCTGGTATGCCATTTTTAGGCGGGACAAGCGGCCCATCATCTGGCCAGCCCCAACGCACAGCAAAGAGGGCCGCCCTGGCACAGAGAAATGGGTCCCATGCGGTGACTTTATAGACTGGTCCGATTTGGGCCGGTCCATCTTTGACCGGCCAAAGCCCCTGGCGGATGCCACCCTGCGGCGAATTGCCAACGGTTACCGCAAGTATGTGGTGGAAAATCCGACCCCCTACATTGTGAACAACAAAGAGGCCGTGTCTTTCCTCATCCAGTACCACGGCGAAACCAAAGCCGGAGATGCCAGAGGCCAGCTTTTGACCGAGCCCATCAAAACCATTGACACCAGCAACCGCTATGGACTGGTGACCGCCTTTGTCACCAAGTTTTACAAAACCGGCATCGGCCAGAGCTGCCGGGAGCCTCTGCACACCATCACCACCTCACCCGGTCACTTCGGGCTGGTTTCCGCTTTCCTCATCAAATACTACGGCACCGGCGGCGGCCAAACCCTTGCGGAGCCTCTGGCCACAATCACCACCAAAGACCGCTTTGGCCTGGTGAATGTAGTGACGGAGCTGGACGGTGAGAAATACATCCTCAAGGACATTTTCCTGCGGATGCTGAAAGCGGAGCCGGAGCTCAAGCTCATGCAGGGCTTTCCAGCGGACTACATCATCACCCATGACTGTGAGGGCAAGCCCTACCCCATCAAGGAACAGGTGGCCCGCATTGGCAACAGTGTGGTCCCCATCATGGCCAAGGTGCTGGTCCAGGCCAACTGCCCCCATTTAATCAGAGAGGAGTTAAGCGCATGAAAATCATCTCTCCCAGCTTTGAAATCCTCACCCCGCTGGACGGCCAGGCCGTACTCAAGCACATTGAGATGTGCGGGCGGGTGTGCTACAAGTCCGAGGATAAAATCACCGGCACCAGCGCCGCCACCTTTGTGGCCAACATCATCAAGCGGGGCCATGAGGCCGTGCTGGAGCACTTCAACATCACCGTCAAGTTTATCTGTGACCGGGGCGTGTCCCATGAGCTGGTCCGGCACCGCCTGGCGTCCTACTGCCAGGAAAGCACCCGCTACTGCAATTACTCCAAAGAGGGCTTTGGCGGTGAAATCACCGTCATCCGACCGGCGTTTCTGGTGGAGGGCACCAAGGCCTTTGCCTACTGGAGAGGGGCCTGTGAAACGGCTGAGCGGTCCTATTTCTCCCTGCTGGAGTGGGGCTGTTCTCCTCAAGAGGCCCGCTCTGTGCTGCCCAACAGCCTCAAGACGGAGGTGGTGATGACTGCCAACCTGCGGGAGTGGCGGCATTTCTTCAAGCTCCGCACGGCTCCGGCAGCTCATCCCCAGATGAGAGAGGTGGCCATCCCGCTGCTCCACCAGATGCAGGAGCTTGTCCCCGTGGTGTTTGATGACCTGGAGGTGCCCCATGAAAAGAGCTGAAATACTGGAGGCGGCCCGTGTCTGCGTCTGCGGAGAACGTGAGCGGGACTATGGCACCCCGGAAAACAACTTTGAAACCATCGGCCTGCTGTGGGGTGTCTACCTCCGAGCGGCCCACCCGGAGCTGGCCAAGGTCATGGCTGTCAACCACATCACCGCCAAGGACGTGGCCGCCATGATGGGGCTGCTCAAGGTGGCCAGGATTGCCACCGGCTCCAGCCCAGACAGCTTTGTGGACCTGGCCGGTTATGCGGCCTGTGCAGGTGAGATTGCCACCAAGGAGGACAGCAATGTCTAAGAACAAGAAACGCCGCCGCCCGATGCCCAAGACCTGTGACCCCAACATGTGTGACCATTGCATGTATTTGGGAGAGGGTGACTTTGTGTGTGACCTCCACGGCCTGGGGCCGGAGGAAACTGTCTTTGTTATGGAGGATTGGGAGCCCACTGAGCATTTCCTCCAGTGCCGCCGTGAGGCCCGCCATGAATAGGCGGGAGCGGCGCAAGCTGCAAAAGCAGGGCGTCCAGGTGCCCAAGGACCCCAGCATCAACATCAAGCTCTCCGACCTGGGCCGGGGCATTATGACCCCGGCCATGGAGAGCGCCATGATGCACGAGATAAACCAACAATGCCTTGAGGCGGATGCCCGCTTTTCCCTTGACCTGGACACCATGGTGCTCTGGACCCTGTACCAGTGCTATGGCTGGAGAGAAAAGCGGCTCCATGACTTCTACCTGGCAATGGCCAGGGAGCACCGCCGGATGAGGGAGTATTACCAGATGGATGACCTCTACCCGGAGCGCTACAAGCTCAAGGAAAAAGGCATTGACGTTGAAAAATGGCAAGAGGAGGTGTTGCGAGATGACCCCTAAACCCTGGGAAAACGGTGAGGGCTACCCTGACCCCACCGCATACAACGCCCTGCGGCCTATCATGCAGGAGGACGCCGCCCTGGAGGGAAAGGTCAATTTTCTCATCAAGGTGCTCAAGTTTATCATAGCGGAAAGCGGCTTTGAGCTGCTGGCCCGCATTGAAATCAAGGACAAAAAGACCGGGAGGTGTTTTAGATGAAAACGGCTGACAATGCGGGGCTGTGCCAGGTCATTGAGGCCATCGGCCTGCCCGCTGTGCTGGAGCAATGCGCCGAGGAGCTGGCCGAACTGACCCAGGCAGCGCTCAAAATGGCCAGAAAGCTCCGGGGAGAAAATCCCACGCCGATGACACACGCCCAAGCGGCGGAGCATCTGCATGAGGAGCTGGGAGATGTCCGCCTGTGCCTCAAGGTCCTGGATGTCGCCATGGGCGGAGATAACACCACCGCCGTGGAGGCGGAAAAGCTCCAGCGCTGGCTGGACCGATTGACCCCGGAACGAGAAAAACCAGAGTAAGAGGTGCCGCCCCATGCAATATGACCGCAAAATAACGATCTCCGCCGGGAGCAACCGGCGGGCTATGACCTGGCAGGCCCAGACCATGCTCATCTCAGAGCTGTGGGCCCGGCTCCAGGCCCCGGCCAGAGGCACGGAAACCCTGGCGGCATATCTGAATATGAAAAAGGCCCAGCAGGATGACCTCAAGGACGTGGGCGGCTTTATGGCCGGCACACTGTCCGGGCCCCGGCGCAAAGCCAACAATGTGACCGGGCGTGATGTCATCACCCTGGACCTGGACAACATCCCCTCCGGGGGCACGGAGGATGTCCTGCGCCGGGTGGAGGCCCTGGGCTGCGGCTATTGCATCTATTCCACCCGTAAGCACAGTCCAGCGGCTCCCCGCCTGCGTGTTCTGCTCCCCATGGACAGGACCATGACGGCGGATGAGTATGAGCCCTGTGCCCGCAAAATGGCGGAGTACATAGGCCTGGAGCTCATGGACCCCACCACCTTTGAGGTGTCCCGCCTCATGTATTGGCCATCATGCTGCGCTGACAGCCAATACATCTATGTGTGGAAAGACAAGCCCCTGCTCTCTGCCAACGGCCTGCTGGCCAAATACGATGACTGGACCGACTGCACCGCCTGGCCCCAGGTGCCGGGCGCTCTGAGCCTGCCCAAGCTGGCCGTCAAGCAAGGTGACCCGGAGGGCAAGACCGGCGTGGTGGGCGCTTTCTGCCGCACCTATGACATCTACCGGGCCATGGATGAGCTCATCCCCGGCATCTATGAGCCGGTGGACAACATGCCGGGCCGTTACACCTACCTGGGCGGCTCCACCACCGGCGGAGCTGTCATCTATGACAACGGCAAATTCCTCTATTCCCACCACGCCACCGACCCGTGCAGCAACCGCCTGGTCAATGCCTTTGATATGGTCCGCCTCCACCGCTTTGGGGACAAGGACGATGAGGCCCAGCCTGGCACCCCCACCAACCGCCTGCCCTCCTACAAGGCCATGTGTGAGCTGGCCGTGGAGGACAAGGATGTGGCCGCCTTGATGAGCCAGGAGCGCTACCAGGAGGCCGTGCAGGACTTCGAGGGCGTCACCGGCACCAACGATGAGGACCCCGCCAACTGGATGAGCAAGCTGGCCGTGAACACCCAAACGGGCCTGCCCAAGTCCACCATTGACAATGTGTGGATTATCCTGGAGCATGACCCCCTCCTCAAAGGCAAGTTTGCCCTCAACCAGTTTGCAGGCCGTGGTGAGGTCCTGGGGGCCCTGCCCTGGGACGCCCGGACGGGCCGCCGCTTTTGGGATGACAACGACAACCAGGGCCTCTACTGGTACATGGAGCGCTACCACCACATCACCGGCAACGGCAAGATTGACGGGGCGCTTTCCCTGCACTCCACCGCCCACGCTTTCAACGAGATACAGGACTATCTCAAGGGCCTTGTCTGGGACGGGACGCCCCGCCTGGACACGCTCTTTGTGGACTACCTGGGAGCCGCTGACACCCCCTACACCAGGGCCGTGACCCGCAAGTCATTCACCGCCGCCGTGGCCCGTGCTATGGTCCCCGGCATCAAGTATGACACCATGCTCATCCTCTCCGGGCCGCAAGGCCTGGGCAAAAGCACCCTTTTGGATAAGATGAGCCGGGGCTGGTTTAATGACAGCATCCGCACCTTTGAGGGCAAGGAGGCCTCTGAGCTGCTCCAGGGCGTCTGGCTGGTGGAGGTGTCCGAGCTGGACGCTTTCCGCCGGACGGATGTGGCCCGCATCAAGCAGTTTCTCTCCCTGCGGGCGGACCGTTTCCGGGCCGCCTATGGCCGCCATGTCAAGGAGCTGCCCCGGTGCTGTGTCTTTTTCGGCACCACCAACACCTCTGACTACCTCCAGGACCGCACCGGCAACCGGCGCTTTTGGCCGGTGGATGTGGGTGTGGTCCCGCACACAAAAACAGTGTGGTCCGATCTGCCGGAGGAGATTGATCAGCTATGGGCGGAGGCCGTGGTCCGCTGGAGGGCCGGAGAGCCCCTTTTTCTCAAAGGGGAGCTGGAGGATGCCGCCAAGCAAAAGCAGGAGGAGCACCGGGAGGCCAGCACCAGGGAGGGCATCATCATGGACTTTCTGGACAAGCAGGTCCCGGAGGACTGGCAGAGCTGGCCGCTGGACCGCCGCCGCATGTTCTGGGGCGGCGCTGTGCAGGGTGAGGTCAAGCTGGTGGACCGGGACCGGGTGTGTGCCCTGGAGGTGTGGTGTGAGGCCCTGGACGGCAAGCAAAAGGACATCCGCTACTCTGACACGGCGGAAATCAACAGCATCATTGAGGCCTCTGGCAGCTGGGAAAAGAGCAAAAGCGCCTTGCGTTTTGGTTACTGCGGAGCCCAGAGAGGCTTTCTAAAGAGGCGTAACATTTAGTGTAACATTGCCTGCAACATTCATTTTGAATGTTACATCTGCCTGCAACATGTTGCGGGCAATGTTACGGGCAATGTTACGGCCTAAACCCTTGAAAACACTGGACTTTTTAAGGCTCTGCAACATTGCAACATTCATTTCCATTGATTTTGAAAATAGAGAGAATTAGAGGATTAGAGAAAATAAAAATTCTCTAAACCGCCTGTGTGCGCATAAGTACGCGCGCGAGGTTACATTGTTGCAGGACCCGATTGGAGGCTGAAAAGATTGAGAGAAAGCAGCATTGAAAGCTACCTGGTCCGCAAGGTGAAAGAGCACGGCGGCCTGTGTTATAAATTCGTGTCCCCCGGCAATCCTGGTGTGCCGGACCGCATCATCATCACCCCCACTGGCAAGACGGTGTATGTGGAGCTGAAAACCGAGATTGGGAGGCTGGCCAAGGTCCAGAAATGGCAGAGAGGCGAGCTGGAGAAACGGGGGGCGGATGTCCGGGTGCTTTATGGGATGGATGCCGTGAAAGAGTTTCTGAGGGAGGTTTTTGGTGATGCAGTACATACCGCATGACTACCAGGCCTACTGCATCCAGCGAGTGGTGGAGGACCCCACGGTGGGGCTGTTTCTCCGGCCAGGGCTGGGCAAAACGGTCATCACCCTGTCTGCGGTCAACATCCTCAAGTATTTCCGCTGGCAGGTGGCCAAGGTCCTGGTGGTGGCCCCCAAAAAGGTGGCGGAGGCCACCTGGAGCAAGGAGGCAGCTAAGTGGGACCACCTCCAGCATCTCCGGGTGTCCACCGTTCTGGGGAGCGCAAGCAAGCGCATCAAGGCCCTCAACACTCCGGCGGATGTCTATGTCATCAACCGTGAAAACTTTGAGTGGCTGGTGGACTACTACCAGCAGGCCTGGCCGTTTGACATGGTGGTTTTCGATGAAAGCACCAGTTTCAAAAACCCCCAGAGCAAGCGGTTTAAGGCGGCCAAACGCATCCGCCGGTTTATCAAGAAAGTGGTGCTGCTGACCGGCACGCCGTCCTCCAAGGGGCTGATTGACCTATGGGCCCAGGTGTACCTCCTGGACGGCGGGGCCCGTCTGGGGCCCACGCTTTCCGCCTACCGGGAGAGATACTTTGACCCGGACCAGCGGAGCCGGACCCAGATTTTTTCCTACAAGGCCAAGGATGGAGCGGAGAGCGCCGTGTTGACTGCCATTTCAGACATCTGCATCTCCATGAAAGCGGAGGACTACCTGCAACTGCCGGACTTTATCCAACATGAAATCCCGGTCATGCTGGACCCCAAGGCCAAAAAGGCCTATGACCAGTTTGAGCGTGATCTGCTGCTGGAGGTGGATGAGGACATCATCACGGCGGGCACCGCCGGGGTCCTGGTGGGCAAGCTGCTGCAATTCTGCAATGGGGCCGTGTATGGCAATGACGGCAAGGTGGTCCCGGTGCATGACTGCAAGCTGGAGGCCTACACGGAGTTGCTGGAGCAACTCAATGGGGAGCATTGCCTCACATTCTACGGCTACCAGCACGACAAGGACCGCATCCTGGAGCGCCTGGAGAAGTACAACCGGGGCCGGGCGGACAAGCTGCGGGTCCGGGTGTATAAGGGCGTGGAGGATGAGGATGCCTGGAACGCCGGAGAGGTGGATGTGCTGCTGGTGCATCCGGCCTCTTGCGCCTACGGGCTCAACCTCCAGGCCGGTGGCCGCCATGTGGTATGGTATGGCTTAAACTGGAGTTTCGAGCTGAACGACCAGGGCAACTGCCGCCTGTACCGGCAGGGCTCCCCCTACGAAAAGGTGTTTGTGCATTATCTCATTGTGCAAGGCTGTGAGGATGAGGATGTCATGGCCACCATACGGGACCGGGCAGACACCCATGAGGCTGTCATGCGGGCCCTCAAGGCCAGAATACGCAAGGTAAAGGAGAGTGTGGCATGAATAACCCAACTGTGATTTTGAACGGTGACCAGGTGTATTGTGATGAGCTCATCCGGGAAAACGCCCGGCTGACCATCCAGCATGAGGTGGACCGGCAGAAAATGGAGGCCCTGGAGCGGCAGATTGAGGACCAGGCGGCGAACATCGCCAGCCTTGAGGCCCATTCCTACGCACGGGAGGACCTGGAGGAGCTGGCCGACCTGCGGCGCACGATGGACAAGGCCATCAAGGACCTGCACTTTGTCATGGCCGGTGGTGACCCGTGCAAGGTGTGCGCCAAGGTGTGCATGATGGGTGAGGGCAACTGCCAGCCGGTGTGGACTGGAGAGAAAACGGAGGATTGAGCACATGACCCTAAAAGAACTGTCCCAGCTTTACTACCTCAACCGGGAGATTGAGATGGACAAGCGCCGCCTCCAAGAGCTGGAGGTCAAGGCCCTGCCGGGCTCCCAGGTCCTCACCGGGATGCCTCACACTCCCGGCGTCAAGGACAAGGTGGGTGAGTATGCGGCGGAGATTGCCGATCTGAGAGGCATTATTGAGGCCAAGCACCAGCAATGCCTCTATGAGCGGAGCCGCCTGGAGCGCTACATCTCCAGCATTGATGACAGCCTCCTCCGGCAGATTTTTACCTATCGGTTTATCAATGGACTCCCCTGGCGGCAGGTGGCCGCCTGCATCGGCGGGGGGAATACCGAGGACGGATGCAGAAAAGCTGTGCAACGGTATCTGGAACGGAACTAAAGCAAGTTGTCCGTTTTGTCCGCTACATAGTGTGCTACAATGTAACTGCGGGTGTATGCCTCATCATGGTATTACCTCCTTTGAGGGTGGCGGCAGGGTGACGGAGCTGAAAACCAGACCCCTGCCGCCATTCACCTACGATTTTTCGGGCTGCTTTCCCCTGTGCGGGGAGGGCGGCCTTTTACTATGTTCTGGGGTGGTGAGTGTGGCAAAGCTGAATGACAAGCAAAAGCGGTTTGTGGATGAGTACCTGGTGGACCTCAATGCCACCGCCGCCGCAAAGCGGGCCGGGTACAGCGAAAAGACAGCGTACAGCATGGGCCAACGGCTGTTGAAAAAAGTTGAAATCCAAGCCGCTATCCAAAAGCGCCAGGCAAAGCTCCGGGGCAAGCTGGAAATCACCCAGGAGCGCGTGCTGGAGGAGCTGGCCGCCATCGCCTTTGCCAACGGCACCGACTTTGCAACCATCACCCACAACGGCCTGGTCCGGCTGACCCCTACGGATGAGGTGCCGGAGGAAAAGAAAAAGGCCGTTGCCTCCATCAAGGAGGGCCAATACGGCACGGAAATCAAGCTCCACGACAAGGTGAGGGCTCTGGAGCTGCTGGGCAAGCATCTGGGCGTCTTTGACGCCAACAACGGCTCCGGCAATGAGCAGGAAAACAACATCTTTGAGGTGATTGAGGAAAGCACCAGAGAGGAGATAGGCACGGATGAGATACCAGAAATTGAGCCCCCGGCAAAACCTGGCCATGACCTGGTGGAATAGGCCGGGCTTTGGGGACTATGACGGCATCATCTGTGACGGCTCCATCCGTTCCGGCAAGACGGTGGCCATGACGGTGGGCTTTATCATGTGGGCCATGTGCCGCTTTCAAGGTCAAAACTTCGCCTTGTGTGGCAAGACCATTGAGAGCTTGCGGCGCAATGTGACCACCAACCTGCCCACCTGGCTGGCCGGGGTGTTCTCTTTCCGGGAATACCGCACCGAAAACAAGATTGTGGTGAGCGCCGCCGGGCGCTCCAATAACTTCTACCTGTTCGGCGGACGGGATGAAAGCAGCGCCTCCCTCATCCAGGGCATCACCCTGGCGGGCGTCCTGCTGGATGAGGTGGCCCTCATGCCCCGCTCTTTCGTGGAGCAGGCCTGTGCCCGGTGCAGCGTGGAGGGCTCCAAGCTCTGGTTTAACTGCAACCCGGAGGGGCCCAGCCATTGGTTTTATCTCACCTGGGTGCTGGAGGCAGGCAAGCGGAACATGCTGCACCTCCATTTCACCATGGATGACAACCTCAGCCTCTCCGCCGCCGTCAAGGCCAGGTATGAGAGCCTATACTCCGGCGTGTTTTATGACCGCTTTATCCGGGGCCTCTGGGTGGTGGCGGAGGGGCTGATTTACACCATGTTCAACAAGGACTTTCATGTGGTGCCGGATGTGCCCCGGCCCTATGACCGTTACTACATCTCCGTGGACTATGGCACCGTAAACCCCACCAGCATGGGGCTCTGGGGCCGGGCCTCCGGGAAATGGTATCGTATGCGGGAGTATTATTTTGACAGCCGCAAAGAGGGCCGCCAGCGCACCGATGAGGAGCACTATTTTGAGCTGGAGCGCCTGGCCGGTGACCTGCCCATCCGGGCCGTCATCGTGGACCCCTCAGCAGCCAGCTTTATTGAGGCCATCCGGCGGCATGGCCGCTTTTATGTGGAAAAGGCCTCCAACGCCGTCCTGGACGGCATCCGGGATGTGGCCACCCGGCTCCAAAGCGGGGACATTTTCATCTGCTCCGGCTGCACGGACTGCATCCGGGAGTTTGGGCTCTACCGCTGGGACGAAAAGGCCCCCATGGACCGGCCCATCAAGGAAAATGACCACGCCATGGATGATGTGCGCTATTTTGTCCACAAGATTTTTGGGCCGCAACTTTTCAGCTTTTGAGGTGTGCCATGTTTGAGCAGCAGTATGTGTTGAATAAAATCGAACAATGGGCGGAGCGCCTGCCATACCGCACCTTGCGGATTGAGGTGGAGCTCCCTCTGTCTCTTATACACATCTGACGCTGCCGACGACTAGTCGAG
>ENA-OYWO01001145-OYWO01001145.1-human-gut-metagenome-genome-assembly--contig:-NODE-1145-length-12895-cov-3.954984_pt1 | contig 12895 bp, 18 predicted proteins | sample MGYA00244170_ERZ653397 | MGnify/ENA primary metagenome ERZ653397 (study PRJEB26926, sample SAMN06164906) | human gut metagenome | biome: ENVO:00009003; feature: ENVO:2100002; material: ENVO:00002003...
GGTATTAACTATACCGCAAGCCGTCTTGCTGCTGCTTTCAATCACGGATTTATCAATAAGCCTTTGGCTGAAGTTTTCGATGTTACACGCATGATTTTGTCAGCGAAAGAAGAGTTGGCTAATGAACCGCATCCGATTGATGGCCTGTCCGGTGAATATGCGGAGAAATCCCTTGAAGAATGGGCGGAACAGATTCGCAAAGGAGTTCAGTCATGAGCATCCGAACTGAACATGGATTTGGTCCTTCAACGGTCGAAGTCGAATGGCTTGATGATTGCCCTAAGTGCCAGCACGGCAAAGCCAAGGTAACAGGATGGTCGGTAACCAAAGATTCTTTGTGGGCGGGTGATGAGGCCGTTTGTTCCAAATGCGGTCACAAAGGTGAAATCGATGCTGATGGAGAGAATGCCTGGGTGGAATGGGACGAAATCGAGGAGGCACAATGAGCAACATCGACATCGACACACTGGCGCTGCGTGAGGCGGCAGAACGTGCAATTCCGGCAATGGAACGCCTGTTAATGTTGCCAGTTGATGATGATCTGATAAGTGAACAGGAACTTAAAGATTACGGTGTGGATATTGATGCGCTCAACGCCTTCAAATTTCTGGCCGGACCAGAAACCGTGCTGGCGCTTCTGGATGAACGGGAAAGAAACCAGCAATACATCAAACGCCGCGACCAGGAGAACGAGGATATTGCGCTAACGGTAGGGAAGCTGCGCGTTGAGCTTGAGGAGACAAAATCAAAACTCAACGAGCAGCGTGAATATTACGAAGGTGTTATCTCGGATGGGAGTAAGCGCATAGCAGAGTTAGAAAGTGGTTCTCAGGTACAAAAGTTAGTTGAAGCAATCATTGTTGCGATAGAAAACGAACAGGAACGTCTTTTTGATGAAGATTACCTAATGGATTCGAAAGAATGCATTGACGTAATTCGTGAAGAAGTAAAGCGATGGAATGATTCCCGCGCCGCTGGCATTCGCATCAAAGGAGAGTGATATGGCAACTTTGCAGGAATTAATCGACCTGACGCCAGAACAGGAAAAAGCGTGGAATCGCCTTGTGAAGGCTGTAAAGGATTTCAGGGCAGCCGGAGGAAAGTTTTATAGCGTCCTGGACACGCTGAGCGCATACAACGGCGAGCACGTTGCCAGCATTGATAACGATAAGGGCTACCACACTGCAAGCGTCTATATGCCTAGCATTGATGCGCCAGGGCTAACCAGTTGGGCTGATGATTGGCACGGCATCACGCTGAAAGATGGCGTTGAAGTGGATGAGGACTAACACATGACAACTTTCACCGACAAAGAACTGATTAAAGAAATCAAAGAGCGCATAGGCAGCCTGGACGTCCGAGACAATATTGAGCGTCGGGCTTATGAAATTGCTCTGGCATCGCTGGAAGCAGAGGCAGTTATGTTCTGTATATCAGGACAAAATGTAGATTCAGAAGAACATGTATCAACCAGCAAAGCGGTTGTTGATGCCTGGGTTGAAGAATGGAATCAGGTTGACGGAAGTCCTGGCGAACCACTGTACAAAACTATGCCACTCTACTATCACGCTGCCTTGCCAGCGCCGGTAGTGCCTGAAGGACTGGTTAAAGCGGTGCGTTTTTATGAGCAGGTAAAAAATGAGAATCCGGCAGTCGAAACCGTAGCATGGAAAGACGCTGTTGACTGGGTTCTCGAAGAGGCTTGTCAGGCTGTAAACATTCGCATCAAAGGAGAGTGATATGACCACTATAACCGATAAGAAACAGTATCCCAGCGAACAATATCTTAATGAGCTGATCACCAACATAGAGTTTGCTGCAAGGGCACCAGTTGAAGTCGTGAGAGCGATGGCAGCAGAGCTACAGAAGCGGCGCGAAGCTGATAGTGCAGAACCTGCAAGTAATCATGAAGAGTTGCCGCTTGATTATCTCCAAGGTCAAAAAGATGGTCTTGAATGGGCTGCGCAGCTTGCAGAAGCAAATCACCCACAAACTGGCGACTGGCTTTACGATGACCCGCTGGAGCTGGCTAAAGCTATCAGAAAAGGTCCTGACATGCCCGAATTCGATGGACCAACTCCGGTAACTCCGGATGGTTGGATAAGCTGTAGTGAGCGAATGCCGGAAGAAACGGGTGACATTATTGTTGTTTCGGATGGCATTGTAATGTCAGGGATTTCTTATTCTCGTCGTGACGGGTTCTATATAGCCTCATTGGAGTACGACGACGATGAGCCAATTGGCGGTGTAACCCACTGGATGCCGCTACCGGAACCGCCGCAGGAGGTGAAGTGATGAACAACTTAATGATCGACCTTGAGACGATGGGGAAAAATAAGGATGCACCGATCGTTTCCATTGGCGCGGTGTTCTTCACTCCAGAAACCGGAGACATCGGACAAGAATTCTATACGGTTGTTAGCCTGGAAAGTGCTATGGAGCAAGGGGCCACACCTGACGGCGATACCATCCTGTGGTGGTTGAAACAAAGCCCTGAAGCACGAGCTGCAATCTGTATTGATGATACTTTGTCGATCAGCGATGCACTCTCTGAACTGAGCCATTTCATTAATCGGCACGCAGGCAATACGAAATATTTAAAAGTTTGGGGTAACGGGGCCACCTTCGACAACGTAATTTTACGCGGAGCTTATGAACGAGCAGGACAAATCTGCCCATGGGCGTACTGGAATGATCACGATGTACGCACGATCGTTACGCTTGGGCGTTCCATCGGATTCGACCCCAAAATGGACATGCCTTTCGATGGTGAACGGCACAACGCCCTGGCTGATGCTCGTCATCAGGCAAAATATGTTTCAGCTATCTGGCAGAAATTAATTCCTGCCACCAGCACAGAATTATGATTTTTCCGGGTGCAGCCGGTTTTGATGGAGAAAATTATGAACACCTTGTTTTTACTGATGGCTGAATTCAATACCTCAAACATTGAACTCTCAGCAGTTAGCCAAAAGTACTTTGGTATGAGTCCAGCCACAGCAGAAGCAAAAGCAAACGCTTGTAAGTTGCCCGTTCCAACATATCGCATCGGCACATCACAAAAAGCAAAACGTTGCATCAATATTCAGGATCTTGCGGAATACATAGACAAAAGACGAGAAGAAGGACGTATCGAGTGGGAACAGGTCAGAACAGGCAAACAGAAGGGCAAAGAACATCACTAAAGAAAAAACCCGCCTAAAGGCGGGTTTTCAAAAAGCACCAGCTATGATCATGCTGCTTTGCGACGACGAAGCTTACCCTGCTGCTCTTTACCAGAGACAGTAGCGTGAGTGAACGCATTAGGAGCAGCCTTCATCAGAACTTCAACAGCAGCACCCATACCTGCGAATGCTTTCATTGTGTCGAACTTAAGCTGTGGCTTGGTTGCTTTTTGATCTTCCATAGAAAACTCCAGAAGCTATACCGAAACAATTCCTGTTGTTTACTCATCATCAATAGATGATACGCAATATTTATTTTTAAATTTAAGGTTCTTTGGCGTAACTTCATCAGATATATCAAAACCGTCCAGAATCCTATTGAATGTAGCTTCTGGCATATCATCATGAACAGAAATCTCACCCGATCGCTGCTTTCTAACCATGTTATCCACTCGCCAAATTATAGCTTCAGCGTAAACAACATAACTTGGATGCTTGATAAAGCGATGATCACCGGAATTCAAGACGCAAGACGGATCGTGGGGGACCCCATCCTTGATACTAGAAATATTAACAACTAAAACACAATAACAATCGTTAACGGGGTAATAAACAGGATCATTACAAATCACATGAAGATGATTGCATGGCCCAGTTGGGGCAAGCACAGTTCCTTTCCTGTATGGCTGATAATCCGTCATGATAATTGCAAAGAAAATTCCTTAAGTTTCTGAGATTCTTCCATTTTGCCAATTATGCGATTAGCCTCATCCTCGCTTTTACCCTCACTGATCAGCATTTCTTTCAGGTCTATAGGCTTACGAGAATTGCCAGGATTGTGCCACTCTGGACAAACGCTTTCTAAATGCGTCATGTTTGCGAGATCAAATCGGTTCATATGCCCATACAGAGAATAGATTTCATCTAAAATCCGGATATCTGCACGGCTCAACTCATCAAAGACCTCGTCTGCATCCATTTCCCTCGGATCTGAACGCAACAACACATCATGCCCGTTCGTCTCTATCAAGTTGTACCAGTAGTCACCAATGCCTTCAGCCTTACCACGAATCAAGTTCAGCGTATTCGACATGACTGGACCAAATTTCATAGAGTAAAGGCTATCTTCGCCGATCATCCTGCCATGCTTCAAAATCGACTTGCGGTTAGACAGATAGAGCAGCTTCATCAATTTCAGATATGCCATGCGCCCACCTCGCTTAAGAAGTAGGTATGCAGCCATTTGAGCTACTTTTTCTTCGCAAAACATATAAGAAACCTCAAAGATAGTGGACTTTGTAATTATTCTCGATACTTCATGGGTTACTTCATCACCAACATGGCTTCTTATGGTGTGCCCACTTGGGCCTAAGCAACCAGTTACCTTGTTTGTCAAGTTTATAGCTGGCTTTAATCATGGTCAATTGAAGTGATGAGCAAATGATGCTTTCTAAGAATAACAGGTTCCCAATAGGCTCCCACAAAGTGTATAACTAGTTGTTTTTCAAAAACGATACATCCTATCAAGCATCGGGGCAATCGAGAAACGGTAAGCGGGATAAACAGTGTGTGATTCTGCTGGCATGGCGACTTTTTAAGCATCTGGTAAATTGGGGGCGCTACTATAGCATAACGAATATGCGATCAGGCAATGTGACAGCCATGACACCCTGTTCTCGGCGTTTAAGTGAGAACTATGGTAAAGTAAGGACATTCTTAACCCCACTGTCGAGGTGCCCAATGGAAAAGACCACAACGCAGGAGTTATTAGCGCAGGCTGAAAAAATCTGCGCACAGCGTAATGTGCGCCTGACCCCACAGCGTCTCGAAGTGTTGCGCCTGATGAGTCTGCAGGATGGCGCTATCAGCGCTTATGATCTGCTTGATTTGCTGCGCGAAGCTGAACCGCAAGCCAAGCCGCCAACGGTTTATCGCGCGCTGGAGTTTCTGCTTGAACAAGGTTTTGTGCATAAGGTGGAATCCACCAACAGTTATGTGCTCTGTCATCTGTTCGATCAGCCCACCCATACTTCAGCCATGTTTATTTGCGATCGCTGCGGCGCGGTGAAAGAAGAATGTGCTGAAGGCGTGGAAGACATCATGCATACGCTGGCGGCAAAAATGGGTTTTGCCCTGCGGCATAATGTTATTGAAGCACATGGATTATGTTCAGCATGTGTAGAAGTAGAAGCGTGTCGTCATCCTGAACAGTGCCATCATGACCACTCTATTCAGGTGAAAAAGAAACCTCGCTAAAAGGGTGTACATCCTTGTACATGTCGGGCAGGAGGGATTAATTACCAGCGGTAATCATGGCGTTTTTCCCAACTATCAACCTCTTTTTCTGCCTGATCTTTCTGATAACCGTAGCGTTCCTGGATTTTACCCACTAACTGATCACGTTTTCCTTCAATGATCGTCATATCATCATCGGTCAGTTTGCCCCATTGCTCTTTCACTTTACCTTTAAACTGTTTCCAGTTACCGCCGGCTTCATCTTTATTCATAATCAAGACCTCATCGTTAGGTTGTGAATGAGAGTACGTTCACTTTTCTTCTGAACGTGAGATTAAGTGTAGTCAGCAATTTGGCTTAGGATTATTTATTCAGAATTTTTAACCGTCACGTTGCGACAAACCAGGTATCGTTACGCCAGTGACGCCGCCAGATAGCCGCCAGAGAAAGCCCGCGTAACGCCAGAAAGACGGTTAACGCCAGCCACAAACCATGATTCCCCAGCCACGGCAGCGTAAGGAGCGTCAGCGCAAAACCTGCGGCGGCCACCGCCATACTGTTACGCATTTCGGCGGCACGCGTTGCGCCTATAAACATGCCGTCCAGCAGATAACACCAGACGCCGACCAACGGCAAAATCACCTGCCAGATAAGATAGCGGTCAGCCAGCTGCTGAATCTGGGTTAACGACGTCAGCAACGCAATGATGTGTTCCCCTGCCAGCAAATAAACCACCGAAAACAGTAACGCTACGATCCCCGACTGGCGGCACGCTGCCCGCCAGACATCCAGCAATTGACTACCGTCGCGCGCACCGTATGCCTGACCGGAATGTGCTTCAACCGCGTAGGCAAAACCATCCAGCGCATAGGCGGTAAAGGTGAGTAGCGTCATCAGAACCGCGTTAACAGCGATAATGTCACTCCCCAGTCGCGCGCCAAGTACAGTGATCGCGCCGAAACAGAGTTGCAGCAACAGCGAGCGCAGCATGATATCGCGGTTAAGCGCCAGCAAGTGACGGAAGTTTCCTCGCCAGGCTGTTTTCAGCATTTCGCCGGAGATTCCGCGTAGTTTGAGGATTTTACGCACCATTAGCAGACCAATCAGCAATGTTGCATATTCCGCAATAACCGTTGCCAGAGCCGCGCCCTGCACGTTCATATGCAGCCCCATCACCAGCCAGACATCCAGTACAATGTTGAGGATATTGCCGACCACTAACAAAATTACTGGCGCACGGGCATATTGCACGCCGAGTAACCAACCAAGTAATACCAGATTCGCCAGCGACGCCGGTGCGCTTAACCAGCGGATTTCAAGAAAGCGTCGCGCCTGTTCCAGGACTGCTTCACTACCGCCAACAATATGCAGCGCCAGATCGATAATCGGCGTACGCAGCAGCGCAATTAACGCCCCAGCCCCCAACGCCAACAGCAACGGTTGCACCAGCACACGGGCTAATGCCTGAGGATTTTTAGCACCATAAGCCTGTGCAGTCAGCCCGGTGGTGCTCATGCGTAAAAACAGCAACAACATAAAGAGAAAGCTGGTCGCCGTTGCACCAACCGCCACGCCGCCCAAATAAACCGGACTATCAAGATGACCAATTACCGCCGTATCGACCAGTCCCAGCAACGGAACGGTGATATTGGAGAAAATCATGGGTAAGGCGAGATGCCAGAGTGCTTTATCAGATGAAGTGAGGAATGCCATGCAGACAAGCCTGATGAAGAGAGATGAAAAACAAACCGCGACGCCAGGCGGCATCGCGGTCTCAGAGATATGTTACAGCCAGTCGCCGTTGCGAATAACCCCAACCGCCAGCCCCTCAATGGTGAAGCTCTGCTGACGAAGGTCAACGACAATTGGTTTAAACTCGCTGTTTTCTGGCAACAGTTCGACTTTATTGCCCTGTTTTTTCAGGCGCTTAACGGTAACTTCGTCATCAATACGTGCGACAACGACCTGACCGTTACGTACATCCTGAGTTTTATGCACTGCCAGCAAATCGCCATCCATAATGCCGATATCTTTCATCGACATCCCGCTGACGCGCAGCAGGAAATCAGCATTCGGCTTGAACAAGGAAGGATCGACCTGATAATGACCTTCAATATGCTGTTGCGCCAGAAGCGGTTCACCGGCAGCCACACGACCTACCAGCGGCAACCCTTCTTCCTCTTCCTGCAATAAACGAATCCCGCGTGATGCGCCGGAAACAATTTCAATAACGCCTTTGCGTGCCAGCGCCTTCAGATGTTCTTCAGCCGCGTTTGGGGAACGGAACCCCAAACGCTGCGCGATTTCCGCACGCGTCGGCGGCATACCTGTCTGGCTGATGTGATCACGGATGAGATCAAACACCTCTTGTTGCCTGGCCGTTAACGCTTTCATTCCGCCCCCTGGGTGTATATACAGTTATGCTGTGAGTATATACAGCAAAAGGCGATTTTGGAACCATAAACTGCACAATAAACCAGAGATTTATCGAAATCTGGAAGGGTTATCCAAAATGCGACCATAACAGGATGCACCAGGTAATCACGGCGACGATAATGGCAATCAGCACTGCGGCAGATCCCATATCTTTAGCGCGTCCGGAAAGCTCATGGTATTCAGAGCCAATTCGGTCAACCACAGCTTCGATGGCGCTATTGAGAATTTCCACAATCATCACCAGCATCACGGAGCTGATAAGCAGCACGCGGGTAATCGCGTCCACATCCAGCCAGCAGGCGATGACCACCGCTAACAATACCGCTACGCCTTCCTGACGGAATGCCGCTTCGTTGATCCATGCAGCGCGTAAACCTTTCCAGGAATAGCCAGCAGCTTTAATAATTCGGATGAATCCAGTGGTATTATTGGCCATTGAAAGAACCTTTTTACATTATGAGCGTCAATATCAGTGTACCGTTAAATCCGATGATTCGGGTTTGCGTAACGCCGCGCGAAACATGAGCGGATACCACAGAATTTCCCATGACTTTCTGCTATCCTTGCCGCGCATTTGCATTATTAACCAGAGGCTTTACATCGTTTATGTCCGGCTGGCCACGAATTTACTACAAATTACTGAATTTACCATTAAGCATCCTGGTAAAAAGCAAGTCTATTCCGGCGGATCCTGCCCCGGAACTGGGGCTGGATACCTCTCGTCCAATTATGTACGTTTTACCGTACAACTCGAAAGCTGACTTGCTGACGTTGCGCGCCCAGTGTCTGGCACATGACCTGCCTGACCCGTTAGAGCCGCTGGAAATCGACGGCACGCTACTGCCGCGCTATGTGTTCATTCACGGCGGGCCGCGTGTGTTCACCTATTACACGCCGAAAGAAGAGTCTATTAAGCTGTTCCACGACTATCTCGATTTGCACCGCAGCAACCCAAATCTGGATGTGCAGATGGTGCCAGTATCGGTGATGTTTGGTCGCGCGCCGGGGCGTGAAAAAGGCGAAGTGAACCCGCCGCTGCGTATGCTTAACGGTGTACAGAAATTTTTCGCTGTACTGTGGCTCGGTCGCGACAGTTTTGTGCGTTTCTCGCCGTCAGTTTCGCTGCGCCGTATGGCGGATGAACACGGCACGGATAAAACTATCGCGCAGAAACTGGCGCGCGTGGCGCGTATGCACTTTGCCCGTCAACGTCTGGCTGCCGTAGGACCACGTCTGCCTGCTCGTCAGGATCTGTTTAATAAGCTGCTCGCCTCCCGCGCCATTGCCAAAGCGGTAGAAGATGAAGCGCGCAGCAAAAAAATCTCCCATGAAAAAGCGCAGCAGAACGCGATTGCGCTGATGGAAGAGATTGCGGCGAATTTCTCTTACGAGATGATCCGCCTGACTGACCGCATTCTGGGCTTCACCTGGAACCGACTTTACCAGGGTATCAACGTCCATAACGCCGAGCGCGTTCGCCAGCTGGCCCACGACGGCCATGAGCTAGTGTATGTGCCTTGCCACCGCAGTCACATGGACTACCTGCTGCTTTCTTACGTGCTGTATCACCAGGGGCTGGTGCCGCCGCATATCGCCGCCGGGATCAACCTGAACTTTTGGCCGGCTGGGCCGATTTTCCGCCGTCTGGGGGCGTTCTTTATTCGCCGTACGTTTAAAGGCAATAAACTTTATTCCACCGTTTTCCGTGAGTATCTCGGCGAACTGTTCAGCCGTGGTTATTCCGTCGAGTATTTCGTGGAAGGCGGTCGTTCCCGTACGGGGCGTTTGCTGGATCCGAAAACCGGTACGCTGTCGATGACCATTCAGGCGATGCTGCGTGGCGGCACTCGTCCGATTACGCTGATTCCGATCTATATCGGTTATGAGCACGTCATGGAAGTGGGTACTTACGCCAAAGAACTGCGCGGTGCGACGAAAGAGAAAGAGAGCCTGCCGCAGATGCTGCGTGGTTTAAGCAAGCTGCGTAATCTCGGTCAGGGGTACGTCAACTTCGGTGAACCAATGCCGTTGATGACCTACCTTAACCAGCACGTACCAGACTGGCGTGAATCTATCGATCCCATCGAAGCGGTGCGTCCGGCCTGGTTAACGCCGACGGTCAATAATATTGCTGCCGATCTGATGGTACGCATTAACAACGCAGGCGCGGCAAACGCCATGAACCTGTGCTGTACTGCGCTTCTGGCGTCACGTCAGCGCTCACTCACCCGCGAGCAGTTAACCGAGCAACTCAACTGCTACCTGGATCTGATGCGCAACGTGCCTTACTCCACGGACTCTACCGTTCCTTCAGCCAGCGCCAGCGAGCTTATCGATCACGCGCTGCAAATGAACAAGTTTGAAGTCGAGAAAGACACTATCGGCGACATCATCATTCTGCCGCGCGAGCAAGCGGTGCTGATGACCTACTATCGCAACAACATTGCACATATGTTGGTGCTGCCTTCGCTGATGGCGGCAATTGTCACCCAGCATCGCCACATCTCCCGCGACGTATTGATGGAGCACGTCAATGTGCTTTACCCAATGCTGAAAGCGGAACTGTTCCTGCGCTGGGATCGCGACGAGTTACCGGACGTTATTGATGCGCTGGCAAATGAGATGCAACGTCAGGGGCTGATTACCCTGCAAGATGATGAGTTGCATATCAACCCGGCGCATTCTCGCACGCTACAGCTGCTGGCCGCAGGCGCGCGCGAAACGCTGCAACGTTATGCCATCACCTTCTGGCTGTTGAGTGCCAACCCGTCGATCAACCGCGGTACACTGGAGAAAGAGAGCCGCACCGTCGCGCAACGTCTCTCCGTGCTGCACGGTATCAACGCGCCGGAGTTCTTCGACAAGGCGGTGTTCAGTTCTCTGGTGCTGACGCTGCGTGATGAAGGGTATATCAGCGATAGCGGCGACGCCGAACCGGCAGAAACGATGAAGGTATATCAGTTGCTGGCGGAGTTGATTACATCAGACGTGCGTTTGACGATTGAGAGTGCGACGCAGGGCGAAGGGTAATCAGTGAGAATTGCCGGATGCGACGCAAACGCCTTATTCGGCCTACCATGATCTGCAAATTCAATAAATTGCGATATGTTGTGTAGGCCTGAGAAGCGCAGCGCATCAGGCAACCCAGAAGAAAGCCGGATGATAATCCGGCTTTTTTACATCATCAGAAATGCCAGTAACTCATTGCCAGCCCTAAAAACAGTACCAGACCAACATAGTTATTATTCATAAATGCTTTAAAGCAGGCTTCACGCTCGCGGTTGGCAATCAGTTTTTGTTGATAAACAAACAGCGCGCCAGCTACCAGAATTGACCAGTAATATCCCCAGCCTAAGCCATTTAACTCACCGATGATCGCCATCAGCGCTAGAACGCCAATCTGCAAAATACCAATAATCAATTTATCGTATTGGCCGAACAGGATTGCGGTGGATTTAATGCCAATCTTCACATCATCATCGCGGTCAACCATCGCATACTGCGTGTCGTAAGCCACCGCCCAGAGAATATTGGCGAGGAACATTAACCAGCAACTCAATGGCACCGACTCACTCACAGCGGCAAAAGCCATTGGAATCGACCAGCCAAACGCCGCGCCCAGCACCACTTGTGGTAGATGGGTATACCGCTTCATAAACGGGTACACCCACGCCAGCGCCAGCGCGGCAATCGACAACAGAATAGTCATCGTATTCAGCGTCAGCACCAGTAAAAATGAAATCAGTACCAGCACTACAAACAGCGCGCGCGCCTCTTTCTCCGTTACCGCGCCGCTGGGAAGTGGTCGGTTCGCCGTGCGCTTAACATGACCATCAAACTTGCGGTCAGCATAATCATTCACCACACAACCAGCAGCGCGCATCAGCCAGACGCCCGCGACAAACACCGCCAGGATCCAGAGCTGGGGAACGCCCGGTGTCGCCACCCACAACGCCCATAATGTTGGCCAGAGCAGCAGTAACGCGCCAATTGGCTTATCCGTACGCATTAAGCGATGAAACGCCAGCAGCTTATTCTGCGTCAGACTCCACTCCATATTTTTTTCCTCTTAGTACAACGGTGACGCCGGTAAAAACAGTTCTGTTAGCAACAGCGGTTTACCGCTTAATCGCAGGCGGGAACGTCGCCCCCACAGTCCGGCATCACGGCCTATCTCAATAAAGTCCCGGGTTAATGTCGATGATGTGAACAGATAGCGTCCTAACGGCGTTTTACCTAATTTTTGTAACGCCAGCTCCGGCCCGCTTAACGTTGACACAGGAACGACGGTACGACCGGCAAGCCACGGTTCACCATCGGCACATAACAAAATTTCACGTAACCAGTAACGAGACTCTTTCGGCAGCAGTGGCAGTTCTTCGGGGATTTCATTCTGCTCGACAAACCCTTCGCGGATCATCGTCACGCTCACCGTTTTTCCCTGCTGTTCAAAACGTTTTGTCATGGAATCTTCCAGCAACAGCCAGTCGAGCAGTTGCGGCTCCAGGGCAGGGATCTCTGTAAAATAGCGCAGCGCACGCAGTTGCGTTAACGCGGGGTGTGACATGCCGAACTCTCCGTTACATAACGTAAAGGCATTGTATCGCAGAAAAATATTTACGGGAGATGTAAAGCAAATTAAGTGAACTAATGCGCAACAAAAACGCAACAATAGTACAGGAGGAGAAAAAAAGGTGCGCCAGGAGACGCACCAGTTGTTGCAAAATCAGCACTGTGGGGCGTAATTACCCCTTGCCTTTTACACTGCTGATAAAGGTGGAACGGGCAGATGTCGACCCCAGGCGTTCAGCTTCATCAAGCAGTTTTAACGCCTTATCAACATCACCTTTCGCGACAGCGTTTTTGATCGCGGTATTAAAATAACTTTCCGTGTCGTTGAGCATCGGCTCGCTTTTCTTCACCGGTGCCGGAGCGGGTGCAGCCACAGCTGGTGCCGCCGTGTTGCCTACCGTAACCGGAGCTGGAGCGGAAGAACCAAATAGTGGCCCTACCAACACGCTGGAGCTGGAGTTCGTTTTCACTTTCAGTTTCAGTAAGCC
>ENA-OYWO01001163-OYWO01001163.1-human-gut-metagenome-genome-assembly--contig:-NODE-1163-length-12691-cov-6.341564_pt1 | contig 12691 bp, 15 predicted proteins | sample MGYA00244170_ERZ653397 | MGnify/ENA primary metagenome ERZ653397 (study PRJEB26926, sample SAMN06164906) | human gut metagenome | biome: ENVO:00009003; feature: ENVO:2100002; material: ENVO:00002003...
GGCTGAGCGCTCGATTGCGCCGGTGAGGTCGGCAGCCCAGCGGCAACCGTCCCAGTAAAGAAACGTTTTGTCGGTGTAATTATAGCGGAAATCTTCCCCGAAAAGGTCGATGAACCGCTTTGCGTTGCCCATATCATCTAGCGAATACAGGCGCGTTTCCTGCGGTTCCTCCGGAGCGTTCCCGCTGTTTCCGCTGCCGATATTAACGCGGAATTTCGGCTTCGGCTGATACACGTTCGTGCACTGCTCGCAGGCTTTCTGGATAGTCAGCGCGCCGTAGGTCGAGCCGCTTTGCCGCCTGTCCCACTTGTCGCGCATAAGTCCGGAATTCCTGAAGATCTCGTCCATCAGCGCGGCGTTGCGCCCCGTCCAGAATGCGAGCATGTTGCAGAACGCCATATCCGCCTCGCTCTGGCTGGTGTACTCAGAGCAGTTCCCAGCGTAGAGCGCCTGAAAGCGGCTGCCGTTTTTGGCGCGGCTCGCAGTTTCCAGCACTTCCGAAACGGAACAGGGCAGCGGCGCGGTCTGGATAACGCGCTGCGCAGGCTCTGACCTTGCGCCGCCGAGATACTTCTCGTGAAGCGGCTTTATCGCCTCCGTGCAGTCCTCGACTGCTGCGTACTCGCCGATGCTGTTCCCGGTCACCGTGAAGAATCTTCCGGAATCGTACATCTCGACGTTCCCGCGGCGGCGCGCGCCCTTCGGAAGTTCTCCCCGGCAGATGATGTGTATCCCCTTGCCGGACGGTGAAAGCTCCGCGTAGCTGCGCAGAGCATGAATGAACTCGGAAACTATTCCGTTCCCGCCGTCGAGGAATTCCCGGATATCCGGTTCGATGCCGTCGACGTCAACGCCGAAGAACGGCGAATTCCCGAACATGAAGCCTATCCCTGTGAACTGCTCCGAAGCCCTTACGGCGGTGTCGAAATCCGTCCAGGTGTCGGGGTTGTTGCTCTGGGCGTTGCCTCCGGTTTTCGGATTTATCGGGATCTTGCCGATGTGATCAGGATCATCAGGGCGCGGCTGCGGAAATCCGCGCCAGCATATCCAATTTGGCAGTCGCTTTAATTCTGCCGGAATGTTGTCGTACATTCCCACAGCCTCCTTTCTCAGAACGGATACGGATCAGAAGCGGACGCGGATTCCGCAGGCACCACGGACTGGGCAGGCGCAGGAGCCGTATTCTGCGCCGGCGCGGACTTGCTCTTAGCCTTGTGCTTGACAACGGTGAGCGTAGTCGGGGCATGCTTGTCGATCTTTTCATAGACCTTGCCCTCGTATGGGTCGTGATAGAGATGTACGCGCAGCGGCTTGCCCTTAAGCTCCGCGAGGAAAGCGTCGAGGTCTGCGTATTCCTTGCCGTCGGGGAGCTTCGCTGCGTCCGCTATCGCCATGAGTCTGCCGTAGTCGAAACCGCCTATGTTCTGGTCGTCCTCGTTCGGGTTCTTTTTCTTCCAGATTGATTCGAAGATGAGGCCGTTCTGATACGCCTGCTCAACGTCGTTGCGAATAACGTACACGACGTTGATTTTGTCCTTGCCGGACTGCGTTCTGGTTACCTCTGCGGTGTCGACGATAACTTCGTAATCGCCCTCGGGCTTGAGCGTGTTTCCGCCCTCCTGCGCCTTGCTTGTGTTGGTTCTGAATGTCATAGTATTAACCCTCCATAATAATTTTTCTCGCTTCCTCGACGCTCCTCGCTACTCCTGCGAGAGCGCCGTTTGAGCGCATTTGTTCAATGAAATTCTGCTGTTCCGGGCGAACTTTCCCGGTCGGGGATTTCACCTCGATGAAGAACGCCTTACCGTCCGGTATCCGAAATCCGAAAAGGTCGCTGAACCCCTTCGGAAGCCCGGTGTCGAAATGCCGCCCGTCGTATGTCACGCCGCTGCCGACGTTCGCCCGGAATATCAGCGCGATGTCGGCGACCCCGGCGCGTATGCTGTTCTGAATGTCATGCTCGTTCGTCTAAATACCCCCTTTGTTTTGCCTGATAGTAAGCCCACCCGGGCTTGTAGCCTTTCCGCTTTGCGAACTCGCGTAATTCTGCGTAGCTGTGGCAGTTCTCAGCAGTGTCGAAGTTCAGCCGGAAGCCCTCGATTTTTTCGAGCTTCGCGGCGTGCTGCTCCTCCAGCTCCCGGGACTGCACTGGGAACTCATATCCGCAGAACGGACAATGCCGCTTGTCGGCGTATGCCTCCGGATTAAACGTCCGGAAGCACTGCGGACACATCTTCACCCTGACCTCGCTCTTTTCATGCGGCTTGCGGTCTTTCTTCTTAAGGCTCCATTCGCGGTCGTCGTCCGGCATTCCGAAGCGCGCGTAATTCCCGACATGATCGATTATGACGGCTCGTTTGCCGTCGCGGTAGCGCATGCACCTCATCGCCTGCTGTATGTACAGCGTGAGGCTCTGCGTAGGGCGGAGCAGTATCGCGCATTCGCAGTCCGGAACGTCGAAGCCCTCGGAAATCAGGTCGACGTTGCAGAGTATCCGCACTTTCCCCGCGCGGAAATCCGCAATAGTCCGGGCGCGCTCCTCTTTCGGAGTTTCGCCGTCGATGTGCGCGGCGGGAATTCCGGCTTCGCAGAACGCGTCAGCCATAGCCCTGCTGTGGCGGATACTCGCGCAGTAGCAGACGGCTTTTTTTCCGTCCGCAAGTCTGCGATAATAGGATATCGTGTCGCCGAATATTGCCTTTTTTATCATCGCTTTCTCGATTTCGGCGGTGACGTACTCGCCCATCTTCGTATGCAACCCGGTCAGGTCGGTAATGCTCGGGGCGTAGTAGTCGTACGGCGCAAGGCAGTGATTTTCGATGAGCCATTTCGCGGTAACACCGATGATGAGCTTGTCGTTCACATCGCCCAGACCGTCGCCGTTCAGCCTTATAGGGGTCGCTGTAACGCCGACCCGCAGGACGTCGGGGAACTGGTCGTATATCTTCCGGTAGGAACTGGCAAGGCTGTGGTGGTTCTCGTCGGTCATGATAAGCCCGGGCTTCGGGAGCTTACGCCTGCACGCGGTCTGCACCATCATGACGTCGCAGAAGCGCATATCAACGCCCCACCGCACGAACGTCCGGACTATCTGCTCGACTAATTCCCGGCGATGGACGAGGAACAGCACGCGCCTGCCGTTGAACGTAGTCCTCCGGGCTATCTCCGCGAGAATGCAGGATTTCCCGCCGCCGCAGGGGAGGACTATGCACGGAGCTTTATAGCCCTCCCGCCACGCCGCCCGGAGCTGCTCGACGAGGTCACTCTGATACGGTCGCAGCGGCATTTTCATTCACCTGTTTCAGGACCTTCGTCGCGCAGGCGGCGCAGAGAACGCGCCCGAACTTCGCCGTTGACGCTGCGGTCAGCTCCGCAACTCCGCGCTTTGCTGTGGGCATTATCACCGCGCCGCAGTCCGCGCAGCGCTGCTCCGGGACAAGCCCGTAGAACGTCCGTATGCTCTCGTCGACAAGGCGCAGGTCGTTCGGGATGGCGTACCCCGCGAACATTCCCGCCGGGGACTTGCAGCAGTCGTTGCCGTCGGTCTGGGTCAGGAACTGGTATCCGTTCTCAGAAACGGAGGTGCGCAGGACTATCGAGAACATACCCTCGATGTTGACTTTTTCGTCGAGCAGCTTGCCGATCGTTTTCGCTTTGAGCCTGCCGTCCTCGCCGCTCTCGATATGGTGCAGGAAATACACGATAACGTCCTGCGGAAGCTGCTCTATGTAGCGGATAAGCGTCCAGAAGTGCTCCGCTATCTCGGTGAACTTGTCGTAGCCCTTTTCCTTGCTGCGGCGCATGAACTCGTTGAGCATGAGGTACTGGCTATCGTCGACCACGACCGCCTTAGCCTTTGCGGACGACATGAACGACTTTATTTTCTCGAAGTCGTCGCTGTTGAGCGTTTCCGCGAATCCCCCGCGGAACGGCAGGAACTTTCCGTTGACGTTGACAAGCCCGAGCTCGTCCGGCTTGAAATTCCGCATGGAGCTGGACTTTCCGCTTCCGGAAAATCCGAGAATTAAAACTGGTAAACCCATTGAAATCTCTCCTTTCACCGGAATAATACTCCGGCTGAAACTGCAAATTACTGCATTACTTTATGATCACCGAAACGGTGCGCCCGAGCGCCGCGCCGGGGAGCTTCTCGCCGGCTTTCAGCGCAAGCCTTACGGCGGTCTTGCTGATTTCGGGCTTCTTGTATATCAGCAGACAGTCGCGGTCGTTTTCGAGCGCCCATTCTATGAACGCGTTCTCGTCCGCTATCTGCGCGGATTCCGGATTGTTCCGGAGCGATATCTTCGCCTGTACTGTTTCGATTTTCGGCGTGCCGAGGTTCTGCATTTCCTGCAGGAGATAGGATTTCAGCCGCTCCGCCGACTTCTCCTTAGCGCGGCGGCGGGCTGCGAAAATCTTCTCCTGCTCCCGGAGGTCTTCGGCTTCTGCCGCGAGGTTCTTTATTACCGCCGCGATATTACCGGCGCTGGCTTCGAAGTCGGCGGCGGCTCCGTCCAGCCGCCAGAGGGCTTCGGCTATCATGCAGGCGCGGAAACCCTCCACATCGCCGATGATATTGCCGTCGTCGTCCACAGGCTTGCCCGCAACGTACTCCGGCTCCCAGGCATAGGCAAGCTCAAGCCGCTCCATGATGTCTGCGTACTTGTTTCCGAGTTTGAAAAGTGACATTATACTGTACCTCCGATAGATGATTTCACGCTGTCAATGAGCTTGACAGCCTTCTGCGAATAGGTTTCGTTGTTCTGCTCGTTGACATATTCGACTAGCCTGTTCAGCGCGTCGTAGGCGCTCTTGAGATATGCGTTGAACGTCGCCGTGCCGTCTGCGGGAGCAGTCGGAGCAGGCTTGCTGCGCTCCTCCTCAAGCTGTCGCTCGACCTCTCCGAGCTGGCGCTTCAGCGCGAGGTACTCGGACTCTGCCTGTTCGCGCTCGGCGTTGTTCTGCGCGACCAGCTTCTCGTATGCTGATACGTCGATGTAGTTGTCCGGTATCTTCTCGACCGTTTCGGTGACTACCTCGATCGGGCGGTTCTCAAGCTCCTTTATCTGCTTCTCCAGAGCGGTGGCGCGCTGGTCGAGGGTGTCGCGGGTTTTCTCAAGCGCCGCGATGGTGTCCGACTTCAGCGCGAGGTCGGCTTCGGCGGCGGATTTCTCGGCGACCGCCTTGTCCTTGTCGGCGCGGAGCTGCTTTATCTGCTGTTCAAGCTGCTTTACCGTCGCGCTTTCGAGGTCGGTTGCGGAGGTTATCTGCTCGCGTTCCTCGTCGTCGAGCGTGGCAAGAAGTGAAAGCTTTTTCACTCCGATTTGTGCACTCGAGTGCACAAAATCCTCTGATAATTTCTCCACGACCGCTATGTAATTGTACACCTGCCTGCGCTTGATTCCGGTTTCCTGCTCGCAGTAGTCGCCGAAATCCGAGTAGCCCAGCTCCTTGTAGAGCTTGCTGTCACGCATTTCCTTGAAGCCTGCGCACATCTCATAGAGGTTCTGCTGCGCGAGCTGCGCCGATACGATTATCTTCTTGTTGAGGTTCAGCGCTCTGAGGTACTCGTCTGTGACGGGCTTGTCCGGGTCTGCCGGGGATATTCTGCTGTTAGGTACTATCATGCGGTTTTCCTCGCTTTCTTTCTGAAAATTTTCTTGATATACTGCTTGTACTGCTCGACGAAAGCTTTGGCTTCCGCTGTCGGGTCGCAGTTCCGCAGCCCACGCGCCTGCTCGACCTTGCCGGAGGTGCTTAATTCCATGGTATAAAGCGGCGTATCAGGGTCGCTCACCCTGCGGATAAACAGAATGTGGAGTATTCCCTCCGCGTGTCTGACGGCATACCCGGCAACGCAGTGGTGCAGTTTTCTGCCTTCGTCTACGATTTCCTCCATGCTTTCCGGCTGTCTGACAAGATACTCTCCGCTGCGGAACTCCAGTTCGGTGCGAAGCTGATAGTTCTCATTGAAAACCCTGGCTTTCTCTTCGCGCTTTTTGCGGTTTTCCTCCTCATGTATCTGCTGGAGTATCTCGGAACACCTCGTGTGCATGGCGCGGAAATCATGCGGAAAAGAGATAGCCGTGTCCTTCATATCGTATCGAAGCTCCCGGCACTGCCGTAGGTAATCTTCGTAATCACGCAGGCTGATATCCTGCTCCGAAATGTACGCGGCAATGCGGGGCGGCTTTCTGCCGGTGAGCTCTGTAAGCTTGCGCGCCGTGCTGAATTCACAATGAAACACCTTTGCGAGAGAGAGCAGTTCCGCCGGCTTTAAATCAGGATATTCCCGGCGCCATCTTACATATTCATAGTAGCGGTTCTCCGAGCCTTTCAGCGTCTTGAATTCCGTGCGGTTCAGCCCGAGCATTTTCAGCAGGTTGTTTGATTTCAGGTTGACGTTCGCGTCAACGGCTATTTTCTTCCGCACGCTCCAGTAATAGTTGCCTTCAACGCGCTCCTCAATGGCGCTTTTGTAGCCCGATTTCATAAGATACTCAATGTTCGGGTGCTTTATGTAGAGCGCAAGGTATTCCATAAAAAGCGTGCCGCGGTACATTTCTGCGCAGGAATACTTCATGCAAGAACGTTTTATTGCTTTTTTGTTCAGCACGGTGTAGCTGTTGTCAAAGTTGTAGCCGTAGCACGCACAGAACACAGGTTCGCGGAACTCTGTCCGGACTGCCCAGTTTCCGTGATTGTCCACGCCGTACCGGCAGCAGCCGTCCTTTGCGAAAACGTAGCGCTGGCGCTCGACAAGCTCGCCGCTGTAATACTTGTGATAGCACCTTGCGAACAGTTCGTCCCCGTTCGTGAGGAATACTACGAAGTTCTGCGCAACGTACTGTTTGATACTTGTCATCTGCTCCATTGCCTCTGCGGGAACAGGAGGGAACCCGTTCAAGAGCCCCTGCTTTCGTTCTGTTTTCATGGCGCACCTCACAGCAGGAGGTCGTCCAGCGAGAGCGAAAGCCCGCCCGTCGCCGTTGTTTCGGGAGCCTGCTCTGAATGCTCCGGAGCATTCGAGAATCCCTCGTCCCCGAGGTCTATGGTCATGTTGAAATGCACCGTTGCTCCCTCGAAGTAGAACTGCGCCGCTTTCCGGTACACCTCAATGTCCGAGATGGAGCCGCCGCAGCCCTTGACTGTGCTCTCCACGCATTCGGCGGCGGTTTTGGCGCTCTGCTCGACTGCCTGCGCGAACTCCGCGTTCTGGTCGCAGAATGTCGCGAGGGCCTCCGCAACGGACGGAGCAACTGCCTCCCCCTTGGCGGAAAGCTTAGCGCCGCTGAGCTCTGATCTTATCTTTTCTGCTGCTGTCATATTGACTTTTCTCGCTTTCTGTGGTATAATACCACTGTGATATATTGTTTTGCCGCTTCCCGAATTGCCGTTCAGGAGCGGTTTTTCTTTTTCTTCTGTGGGAGCAGTCCTCTGAACGACCACACCATGATAATGCAAGTGATTGCAACTGCTATGTCCATGCCGTTCATGGAGTAGCTCCAGCCGTTCGCGGTAGATACGAGCCAGCGCAGGTGGAAGCCCACCAGGGCGGCTATCGCGTAGGGTATGTATTTCTTCATGCCTGAACCTCCATAGCTTTCAGCTTCTTAAATCTGCGTTCCAGGTCGGCAATGTTCAGCCCCCATGCTTCGTAGGCTATCTCCGTGTTCACGCGCTGAGCATTCCAGACCGGAGTGTTTCGCTCGGTCATTATCGCCAGAGCCTTGTTTTTCAGGCTCTTGATGGTCGCGGGCGCGAGCTTCCCGAAAAGTTCCCTGATGTCGCTGTTGGAAAGCTCGATTCGCTCGTAGTACAGCCGTATCGCAGTTTCCAGAGATGTTATCTGCGGTACGCGGACTGTCGCTGCTGTTGATGGCATTGTGATTACCTCCCTAAAAGTTCCTCGATAGTCACACCGAATAAAAGCTATCCTCGTGCGCTATCTGCATGCCATTAGGCAAAAAAATAGTCAACGACCTCTCTTATGGGGTCGTTTTCTGTTCCTGCCCCTGCAGTGCTTGATACCTTGATTACCGATACCATTTCGGCTGCTACACCTTTCACCTCTCTCACCCCCCTTCGTTGGCTTTTAGGTATTAGTAAGCACTATATGTGCTCTTTAGGCTCAAAAAAAATCTCCTGAACCGTTCTGTGAAAGTGGTTAGCGATACGTACTTTCACTTCATCACGAGGCACTCTTTCATTACGCTCATACATTGCCCAAGCGGACTTTGTTACGCCTACTTCCTGTGCCATAACCTCCTGTGACTTATCTCCACGGAGTTCTCTTAACTTTTCTCCAAATGACACTTGTACTCACCTCCTTGAGCACTTCTTGTGCTCTGGTATTATTGTACACTATTTGTGCTCATTTGTCAACTAGTAATCGAACAATTCTTTTACAAATCGAGGGCGCACTTTTTGTGCACATTGACAGTTGATTTTTGTGCACTCAAAGTGTATAATAAAGAAAAACACAAAGGAGAATGAAATGTCAAAGTTTTCTGATAAATTCAAGGAACTTCGCAAATCAAGGAACCTATCTCAACAACAACTTGCCGATTATCTTCACACATCAAAAAGTAGCGTGAATATGTATGAGCGCGGTGAAAGAGAACCGGGGCTTGAAATGCTTGAAGCTATTGCCGATTATTTCAATGTCGATATGGACTATCTTTTAGGGAAAGCCGAAGTCGCAAACAAAGCACTATTCAACAAGCCCCCGCTCAAACTCCCGAGCGGGGACGAGCAGGAACTCCTCACAATCTACCGGAACGTGAACCAGGACGGACAGGACTACATCATGCAGACCGCGCGAATGGTCGGCGACACCGAACGGTACCAGAAACCGGATATCCGCCTAAAGCACGCACGGAGCGCAGACGACCACGGCGCTGAATACGTTGAGGTCACCTCCGAAGAGCGTAAGCGCCTGGACGAAGCTCCGGACGAAACGCAGAATCCGGACAACGACATCTGATGAACCGCTATAATTCGACCTCCACAGGGTACAATACCTGTGGAGGTGAGGATTATCACAAACGCATACAAACTCTACAAAGACGCGCGGGACGCGTCCTGGCGCTGCCTTATCAACACTGGAGCGGCAGAAATGCCGATAAAGGTTCTGAAAGTGGCGGCGTTCTGCGGCGTGAAAGTCGTAAAAGACAGCAACGCACATTATTTAAAGTCCGGGGAATCCGGCTGCACTCTGGTTGACAGCGCGGGGAACTGGCAGATAGTCTACAGAGACACCGAAAACCGTGGGCGCACGCGCTTCACGGTCGCTCATGAACTCGGGCATATCCTGCTCGGGCATGAGCTGGCGCCGGACAAATCCGGACATTTCCGGACAGCTTCGGACAGGCGCGAACCTGCGGAGACCCAGGCGGACGAGTTCGCGGCGCGGCTCCTTGCTCCTGCCTGCGTGCTCTGGGGACTGGAAGCCTACGAACCGGAGGAAATAGCCCGTATCTGCGATATCTCAGCGGAAGCCGCAGGTTATCGTGCCAAGCGCATGAAAGAGCTGCGAGGGCGCGGGAAGTTTCTCACTTCGCCGTTAGAGCGGCAGGTGTTCGAGGCTTTCAAGCCGTGGATCGAGCAACAAAAAAGCCGCCCCGAATAAGGGCGGTATTACATAGTTTGAAAGGTGATTAATATGGTATTAGGATTATTGTCATTATTAATAGGAATAGGACTTGTTATTGCCGCACTGTCAGGAGCTGGAACTATAGCGGCGCTTATCGGCGCAATATTCGTCATAATAGGAATAATTCTGTTATGCACCAAGTGCACAGGTGTTGTTGCAGCGCCTCCCGGAAAGCAGGTTATATCCGCATTCCCTTGCACTCACCTTTCAGGGCTGCCTCTTGGCGAAGTGCAGTGCTATGCCCGCGCATACGATACCAGGATAGTTTTCAAAAAGGAACAGAGCACGTTTGAGTTGCCGTATGAAAAGATAGTTTCCGCCGAGCTTACCGAAAAAAACAAACTGGTAGGCGCTTCTGCTGGTTCGGCAATTGCAGGCGCTGTAATGTTTGGCGCTCTGGGCGCCATCATTGCCTCGCGCCCCAAGAACAAAAAAGAAAATATACTGATAATAACCTATGTTTCTGGCGATGAAAACAAAACAATAGTCGCTGCGGTTGACATCTCTGAATGGGGTGCCGCGAACAAAGCGGTAAACGCTATGAAGAAAAATATAACAGTATCCCAGAATGTTGTACTTTGAGGAGGCGCGAACATCATGTTTAAAGACGATTTCCACACATTCCGGAACAAAGTACAGCAATATTCCGACAAGTTCGACACCATGACCGAGGAAGCCACGAAGAACGCAATAATCATGCCGTTTCTCGTTCTGCTCGGCTATGATGTGTTCGACCCGGAAGAAATAATCCCGGAGTACACCTGTGATGTCGCCGGAAAGAAAGGCGAGAAGATAGACTATGTTATCCTGCACGATGGAGAGCCCACGGTCCTCATCGAAGCCAAACGCGCCGGGTTGAAACTCCAGAAACAGCAGCAGGGACAGCTCTATCGGTACTTCTCAACAAACCGCTGCCGTCTTGCAGTCCTGACAAACGGAATCACATACAGCTTTTTCAGCGATATCAATGCCCCGAACGTTATGGACGATGAGCCTTTTCTCTCTTTCAACATTCTTGAAGATGACGAAGAACTGTTTCTTTCGTCTCTGGAGCAGTTCCATAAATCAGTTTTCAACGTCAAGGACATACTCACAAAAGCTGTATTTCTGAAATACCTCAAGGTAGTTGAACAAACGCTCCGCAGTGACCTTATCAACCCCAGCGACGAGCTAGTCAAGTATTTTCTTTCCCGCCCGGAAATAAAGACCGGAAATCGCATTACCGCGCAGATGATAGACAAGCACCGCGCAGCTACCAGAGAAGCCATGCTGAAAGTTATGGGCGCAGTGATATCTGTGAACACCGCTGCGCCTGAGCAGGCTCCGCAGACTGACACCGGACTGAACGATATCATCAGCAGTCTACCTGCGGGAAATGAGTACCGCGCTTCTGATGTCTACGGCGTGACGAATATTCAGGTGATTCGGGACGGGAGGGTCATAGGCAGGCTCAGAGTTTCCACATATCATGGCAAACCGAGATATGACTACACAGAGCTCGGAGGTAGCGGGAAACTGCATTTTCTCACCGACGCAGATGAATGCGAAAAATATCTTGATCTAGCTACTGTATAAAAAAACTCCCCTGCCCGAAAGGACAGGGGGAGCCTACTAGAAAGGAGAAAACCATGCCAGTAAACAAAACCGGCGTTAAAAAGAACGGCTTGCAGCAGTACCGAGTTCGTGTGAACTACACCGACGCAGCGGGAAAAAACCACCAGATAGAGCGCACCGCCTACGGACTAGCGGAAGCGAACGCGCTGGAGCAGTCCCTGATAGCCGAGTACAAGGATAAGAAGCAGACCGTTTCGCGCATGACCGTCCAGCAGCTCTACGACGAGTACGAGGTCTACCACAGCCACGAAACACGCAAGACCTCCCACGACAGCGCGATGAAGAACCTGCGGCTCCGGGTAATGCCGACAATGGCTGGGTATCGTCTGGACAGGCTCTCGCAGCCGGTCCTTGCGAAGTGGAAGAACGACATTGCCGCCAATGATAAGCTGTCCATAACCACGAAGCAGAACGCATACGCCGCGTTCGTAGCTATGCTGAACTACGCCGTGAAAATGGAGTACCTTGTGCGGAATCCCCTGAGCGCCCTCGGGAACTTCAAAGCTCCCGACGCAATCGAGAAGCCCGCCGACAAGCTGCACTACTACACCTCGGAGCAGTTCCGGGCGTACATCGCCGAAGCAAAGAAAAACGCCCGGACCGTAACGGACTGGGCGTTTTATGTATTCTTCTGTATCGCGTTCTACACTGGGGCGCGCAAGGGCGAGATAAACGCGCTGAAATGGTCGGACATCGACGGAAACGTCCTGCATATCCGTCGGAGCATTTCGCAGAAACTCAAGGGCGGCGATGTCGAGGGTCCTCCGAAGAATAAGTCCAGCTACCGCGACCTGCAAATCCCCGCGCCGCTGATGAAGATACTCGCCGAGCACAAGCGCCGTCAGCAGGAGTCCTCCCGGCTGTTCAGCGAGGACTACCGCGTGTGCGGCGGCGAAGCTCCCCTCCGAGACACCTCCATTGAGAACCACAATAAGGAGTTCGCGAAAGCCGCCGGGCTTCCTCATATTCGCATTCACGACTTCCGGCACACTCACGCTTCCCTACTCGTCAACGAGGGGATAAACATTCAGGAGATCGCGCGCAGGCTCGGACACTCCGACGTGCAGATGACCTGGAACACATACAGCCACCTTTACCCCCGGGAGGAGGAACGCGCCGTCGCTATCCTCGACAAGATCTCCCCGGATTAATTTTTTTTTTGCTGTTTTTCGGGGATTTTTCGGGGATAAAAATAAAAGAACCGCACAGCAATGCGGTTCTTTCGTTATATGGTGGAGATGGGGGGATTCGAACCCCTGACCTCTTACATGCGAAGCAAGCGCTCTCCCAGCTGAGCTACACCCCCATATAACGATTAAATTATATCACAATCAGATGAAAAAATCAAGTAGTCTGAGGAAATTTTTAGCGCCTGAAGTGAAAAAACTGTAGCTGGAAAAAGCTGTTTAATGACTCTGGATA
>ENA-OYWO01001166-OYWO01001166.1-human-gut-metagenome-genome-assembly--contig:-NODE-1166-length-12664-cov-6.939170_pt1 | contig 12664 bp, 19 predicted proteins | sample MGYA00244170_ERZ653397 | MGnify/ENA primary metagenome ERZ653397 (study PRJEB26926, sample SAMN06164906) | human gut metagenome | biome: ENVO:00009003; feature: ENVO:2100002; material: ENVO:00002003...
GGGATTGCATTCCGGCATATCGCATTTCGCCTTGAGTTGGCTCAGCACCGAAGATTGTTCCTGCTTACTTGCGCTCTGCAATGTCGCTCATCTTGTTGAAGAAGCCGGAAACGGCACGCTCCATGCTGTCGATTTTGCGGCTCATGTTCTCAATGGTCTTTGCGGTCTTGAAATCAATCATGGTATTCATAGTCGTTGTCCTCCAAAATTTTGCAAAAAAGAAAAGACCTCATGGGTCTTCCGGTTCCGATTTTTCAGCGTTCGTTCTGACGCTGTTGTCTGCGCAGCCCAGTGCATCCATCACTTCCTGCACAGGAAAAATGATATACACCCTTCCCTGCTCATCCAGCCATCCGTTTTTCACCGACAGCCCCATGCGGTCCAACAGGATGCCGTACAGCGTTTTGGCATCGGTGGACAGGTCCTTGAATTTTATGTCCCGGAATAAAATTTTGGGCACCCGGAAATACGAGAACATCTCGCCCGACTGCCCATAGAAATAGTCAAACATCCTGACTTCCTCGCTTGTTCTGCCTTGTCACATCCTTGACACCTCCGTTCGTAGTATGATGAAATATGTATGACTATCGTTATTTTTCTTTACAAAGATGCCTTGTCATGCTGCACCAGCCGCATCTACGGCCACCAGACAACAGGAAAGGAGTATCTCATGGCCAGAACTGCCGACACCATTGCAATTTATTCCCGCAAGTCCCGCTACACCGGCAAGGGCGAGAGCATCGGAAACCAGATCGACCTCTGCCGCGAATATATCCGCACCCACTATGGCGATGCCGCCGCGGAACATGCCGTTGTCTTTGAGGACGAGGGCTTTTCCCTGCCGAAAAGATGCCGAAACGCAAAAAGCCCCCGGAGAGCCTTTGGGTAGCACTGCTCCCCTGTCATATACTCATCCTGCCACAGACTACCTTTTTCTACAAGCAGAAAACGATTCTGAACCCTCTTTCCCCGTTCATATTGTATAAGAGAATGGTTTTGGAGGTGTTCCGTATGCTGTTGACCCTGCTGCAATTTTTTGCATCCAAGTTCCTCGTGCTTGCGCTCCATCTGGAAGCGGGCAGTTTCCCCCGCCCGCTCAGCCCACAGGAAGAGATCCGGACCTTCGCCGCCCTGCGGGCCGGTGATCCATCCGCCCGGGAAAAGCTCATCCGCCACAATCTGCGCTTAGTGGCGCACATCGCAAAGAAATACTATGCTCTCCCCTCTGAGCAGGACGATTTGATTTCCATCGGCACCATTGGCCTGATGAAAGCCGTGGACACCTTCGACTCCACCCGCCGGGCGCGCTTCTCCACTTATGCCAGCCGGTGCATCGAAAACGAGCTCCGGATGCACTTCCGGCGGGAGCGGAAGAACGCCCCCACCCTCTCGCTTCAGGAGACTCTTGATGCCGGAAAGGAAGACTCTGCCCTCACCCTCGCCGATGTGCTGCAGGACGGCTTCTGCATGGAGGACAGCTGTGAAAAGCAGGACGACGCCCAGCGTCTGCGCCGCCTCATCGAGGGGCTGCCCGCCCGAGAGCGGAAACTTATATTATTAAGGTACGGTCTGGCGGGCCAGCCGCCGCTGACCCAGCTGGAAACGGCAAAGCTGCTCCAAATAAGCCGGAGTTACGTTTCCCGGCTTGAAACACACGCACTGGAGCTTTTGCGGGCCGGATGGGAGCAGTCTTAGCTTCCTCTTGCATTCCTCACCGAACTGTGGTACAATACTAAGGCACACGAATCGTGTGCCTTGTCGGACAGCGCCTGCTGCGTGGTTCGGCATACGGATGCGGGTCCTGTACGATGGAGCCGCAGTGAACCAGGTCAGGTGGGGAACCAAGCAGCCTTAAGCGGCGCGCCCCGTGCGTTTCAGTCAGCCTGCATCCGTATGCCGAGTTACGCAAGGCGGGGGTCAAACCCCGTCAGCGCTGTCCGATTTTTTATTACTGACGGGAGGGAAGCACCGATGTATCGCGCATTATACCGCAAATGGAGACCCCAGCGGTTTGAGGATGTCGTCGCACAGCGCGGCATCGTCACGGCGCTGCGCAATCAGGTGGCGTCGGGCCGCGTAGGCCACGCCTACCTGTTTACCGGCGTACGCGGCACAGGCAAGACCACCTGCGCGAAGATTTTCGCCAAGGCGGTCAACTGCCTCCACCCCCATAACGGCGACCCCTGCGGCGAGTGCGAGATCTGCAAGGGCATCGACAACGGCAGCATCCTCGACGTGGTGGAGATGGACGCCGCGTCCAACAATGGTGTGGACGACATCCGCGACCTGCGGGATGAGACAGCCTACACCCCCAGTGCCTGTCATTATAAGGTATACATCATCGACGAGGTACACATGCTGTCCACAGCGGCCTTCAACGCCCTGCTGAAAACGCTGGAAGAGCCGCCCGCCCACGTCATCTTCATCCTCGCCACGACCGAGATCCAGAAAGTCCCGGCCACCATCCTCTCCCGCTGCCAGCGGTACGATTTCACCCGCATCGGGCCGGAAGACATCGCCCAGCGGGTCGAGTATATCGCCGGCCAAGAGGGCTTAGAGTTGACGACCGGTGGTGCAGAGCTGATCTCCCGCCTGGCCGACGGTGCCATGCGCGACGCCCTCTCGATTCTCGATACCTGCGCCGGCGTGACCGCAAAAATCGATGCTGATGTTGTCCGCCGGATGGCGGGCGTCACCGACCGGAGCTACCTGTTCCATATTTCGGATGCTCTGGAAGCGCAGGACGGCGCAGCGGCGCTGGCTCAGCTGGCCGCACTGCGGCAGCAGTCGGTGGATGTGAAGCGTCTGACAGAAGAGCTCATCGCCCACTACCGCGCCCTGATGCTGGCGGCTCTGCCCGGCGGGCAGAGCCTGCTGTCCGGTGTTTCCCCCGAAGAGGAACAGCAGTACCTCGAAAAAGGCCCTCAGCTGGGCCAGCGGGAGGCCATCCGGGCCATCCGTACGCTGGGCAACGCCCTTGAGCATATGACCCGGGGCAGTGACCAGCGCATCGAGCTGGAACTGGCCCTCTTCACCCTCTCGGAGCCGCCGCAGGCCGCAGCTGTCCCCGTGGCGGCAATGCCTGTGCAGACTGTCGCTCCTGCTGCACCGGCCGTCCGCCCCTTTGTTTCGGCACCGGTCCAGCCTGCGCCGCAGCCTTTCATGAGTACACCTGCTGCACCCGTGGAACCTGTGGCCGCACCGGCAGTGGAAAAGGAGCCTGCTCCCGCGCCCGTTGTAGAGCCGAAGGCCGCTGTCCCGGATATTCCAGAGTCCCCCGCGCCCGCAGACGAAGAGCTTCCACCACCGCCCGACGAGCCGCCGGTGACGGAGTCGGCCCCCCTGCCCTGGGATGAGCCGACTGCGCCGGTCACTGCGCCTGTACCTCCCGTACCGGAAGAGAGACCGGTGGAGTCCGCTGCCCCGGAGTACACCGCCGACCCTGCTCTCAGCCGCCCCCGCAAGGTGGCCGCAGAGGGGATCAATTCCTTCGAGCAGTGGAGCGAGGTCGTCAAGCTCTTACAGGAGAAGGACCCGATGCTTCACAGCTACCTGCGCAAATCGAAGGCGTACTTCGATGGCACACGGGTGCTCATCGACGGCGGCAAGACCTTCCGGGACTTCATCCGTGTCAACAAGGACAGCCAGCGTCTCATCAAAAAGCTCATCGCGCAGGTGTCAGGCGTCGCGGTGCCGATCGGCCCCTACGAGCCCCGCACCGCCGCAAAGCACACCTCCAACGCCGAACAGTCGCTCCATGCGCTGGAAAAGCTGGGTTTGGACGTGAGCATTGAGGACAGCGCGAAGAAAAAAAATAAACAATAACTTTTAAGGAGAACCAATTATGAAAGCAAGAATGCCCGCAGGCTTTGGCCGCCCCGATATGAACGCCCTGATGCGTCAGGCTCAGAAGATGCAGGATGACATGAAGGCCAAGCAGGCCGAGCTGGAAGCCGCCGAGTACACCGGCAGCGCCTCCGGCGAGATGGTCACTGTCCGCATGAACGGCAAGCACGAGATCCTTGGCATCACCATCAAGCCCGAGGCCGTTGACCCCGACGACATCGAGATGCTGGAAGACCTGGTGGCCGCTGCCGTCAACGCCACCGTCAAGCAGGTGGACGAAACTGCCGAGGCCGAGATGGGCAAGCTGACCGGCGGTCTGAACATCCCCGGCCTCTAAGCGGGAGGGATACGCATGGGTTACACCGCAGCGCCGCTGGAAAAGCTTATTGAGCAGTTCAGCCAGTTCCCGGGCATCGGCCGCAAGGGCGCGACCCGGATGGCCTATCAGGTGCTGAGTATGTCGGACGCGGACGCCGCGGCACTGGCCGAGGCCATCCAGAACGCCCACACCCGGCTCCACCGCTGCCGCGTCTGCCAGAACTACACCGAAGCCGAGCTCTGCCCCATCTGTTCCAGCGCCAAGCGGGACCGCTCCACCATCTGCGTGGTCGAGACGCCCCGCGATGTGCAGGCCTTTGAGCGCACCCGGGAGTACCACGGCCTGTATCATGTCCTCCACGGCCTCATCAGCCCCATGGACGGCATCGGTGCCGAGCAGCTCTCGGTGAAGGAGCTGTTGGCCCGGCTGGGCAGCGGCGAGGTGAAAGAGGTCATCATGGCCATGAACCCCACCGTCGAGGGCGAGGCCACGGCCATGTATCTGGCAAAGCTCATCAAGCCCCTGGGCATCAAGACCACCCGTCTGGCCTACGGCCTGCCCGTGGGCGGCAGCCTCGAGTACACCGATGAGACGACGCTTTACCGCGCGCTCTCCGGCCGCGACGAGCTGTAAAGAGCAGATTTTATAGAACCTTAACGATTCTTTCAAAAATCGCTCTTGAAAATCCAGCAAAATGTGATATAATGACAAGACAAAGAAGCTGCTTTTATAGGCAGAGTGCGCCGAACGACGAGAATTTTTGCCCGTATACAGGACGGTGTGCAATGCTTATGAAAACAGCTTCTAGAGTAAAGGAAAGGAGGCGCGCTTCATGGCACCTGCCAAGGAACGTCCGGCGACAAAGACCATCGCCACAAACCGCGAGGCGCGTCACGAGTATTTCGTGCTCGAAGCGCTGGAAACGGGCGTCGAGCTGAAAGGCACCGAGGTCAAGAGCCTGCGTGCCGGCGGCGTCAACCTGAAGGACAGCTGGGTCGATATTGAGGACGGCGAGCTTCTGGTCAAGGGAATGCACATCACTCCCTACGACCACGGCAACATCTTCAATCAGGACCCTCTGCGGGTGCGGCGTCTGCTGGCCCACAAGACCGAGATCCGGCGCCTGCACCAGCAGTGCAAGCTGCAGGGCTATACTCTCGTTCCCCTTTCTCTCTACTTCAAGCATGGCCGCGTCAAGATGGAAGTCGGCCTCTGCAAGGGCAAAAAGCTCTACGACAAGCGTGCCGACGCCGCCAAGCGCGACGCCAAGCGTTCCATCGACCGGGCTGTGAAGTCCAACGGCAAATTCTACTAAATCTCTTTCAGGCAGCATTCCTGCCCTGAGAACACCAAGCTTTCTGCGCATGGCAACATGCGCTTTATGGGGGCGTAAAGGTTTCGACGGGGGGAGCGAGGCCTGGGCAGCGGGTAGCAGTGGGGGAACTGCTCTAAACTCCTCCAAAAAATTAACTGACAACAATAATTATCAGTTGCTCGCAGCCTGAGTGCTGCGCGTTCCGCCCACTCTTGTGTCGTGTGGGGCCGGGGCGTCCTTTAGACACAGCACCTGAACGGACCTAAGCTTTGCGGACCGGCAGGAACTCATGAAGCTACTGAAGCGTTAGCCTGACGACCGGCGTGACGCGGAGGGAATGTTGTAGATCGCCTGCACCCGGAGACACCTACGCTGAACTCTTTTCGGACATGGGTTCGACTCCCATCGCCTCCACCAGTAAAAATCGTCTAGAAACGTAAGTTTCTGGGCGATTTTCTTATGTTCAAAACCCATGTTATAACCCACATGGCCATAACCTACTCTTTCGAATCCGCAAGGAGCTTATCCAGAACACCTTCCAGCTGTTCGGCAGTCCGCTGCTTCTCCCCTTTTATCAGGTGGGCATAGATGCCGTAAGTATCCATCTGTCGGGAATGTCCGACCAACGATTTCACCGTGCCTTCCGGCAGAGTCTTGGCCATCGAGACAAAAGTATGCCGTAGATTGTAGGGTGGGACGTACTCAATACCATTTGCCTCGCAATAGCGCTTCCAGCAATGGCGATAGGTGCTCTCTGCCTCAATGGGAAAGACGAATTCCTCCCCTCCTGTCAACTCGCGCTGCGCCTCGAGTATCTCTTTTGCCTGTGAGGTCAGCGCGAAGGAACGCAAGGCATTGCTGTTTTTGCCTCGAGTTTTCTCACCGTGGACGTTTATCGCGCCGTGGATCATCACCATATCGCCCTGAATGTCAGCCCACCGCAGAGCGATGAGTTCCCCCGGGCGCAATCCCGTGACGAAGCTGAGCCGGTAGGCGTTGATGTACGGGTCCGGGACTCTTTTCCCCCGCCAGAGCGTGGTATCCACGGCGAACAGCACCCGCAGCGCATCCGGCTGCAATATCTTCTTTTCTTCAGAACGGGCGCCTTTGGGAACGTGCAGCTCTTCCGGGTGAAACGTCGAGAGCTTGCCCAGCCGCAGCCATTTGCAGAATGCCCGCAGGTCAGCGCACAGGCTCATCAGCGTCTTTTTACTCAGTCCAGCAGCGAAGGCTTTGTTCACCACCGCCTGCAGCATCTGCTCGTTCAGGTTCGCTACCTGCTTTTTGCCGAGGTCGGGCTGTACCCATGTCCGCCAGCGGCTCTCGATAGGCTTCCAGTTCGACTGGCTGGTGGTCATTTTCACTTCGGCGATCCAGTTCACATAGGCCGTCTCTACCAGCAGGCGGGTGCTCGAAATTCCCTCATCCAGCCACAGATCAGCCTTGTGGTTTGCCTCTCGCTGGCCGGTGCGGCCCGGCTTTGCGCTGGTGAAGGTCTTGCGCACACCGTCCTTTTGTACTTTAATCTGCCAGCGGTTCTGATTCGGAAGCCAGACAGCGGTATTGACTCGCTTTCCCATAAAAATACACCTCCATATGGGTACACTTTGACAAGCCTGCCCGGAGGTGGTACAATACAGTTGTCTTAGGGCTGTATTGTTCCTCGTGAACAAGCTGTTCTTGGAAACGCTCTCGGTGCGCCAACACCGGGGGCGTTTTTATTTTTGAGCCAGATCAAACAGATATGCGCTTGCTTCTCCAAGCTCAGACTTCTGGCCGTCTGTCATGTAAGGCAAATATGGTTCAAATGCCTGATGATATTTTTCTGCCCAGTTCTGTTTTGCCTTTGCTGTTTTCAGGCTCTCGATTTTTGCCTGATACTTTTCTTCCGTTCGATGAATGATTTCCTTTACAGCATCATCTCGGAAGCCAAGGCTGCGATACTTCTTCAAATCATCAGTAGTGCTTACCTGTGCACCGTACTTTTTGCACTTTTCAAGTTCCATCAAGCGTCCAACGCAAAAGTCATATCTTGTAAAAAAGGTGGCGGGGTCTGTGGTCGTCTGAAGAATTTTATCGCTTTCCTGAGCCTGCTTCAGAAACTGTGGAGCCAAGACCTTTGCATTCGCGCGAGAATCAATAAGGCCAGTCTGCCCCACCCATTCAGGATTTGGATTATAGACCGATTCGAGTAGTCCTTCGCATTTATCACTATCTTGAGAACGAAATTCCTTTGCTCCCGCGATTCCTCCATATATAACGCAAAGAATTAGAAGAGAAACCCCATATGCTATAAATCCAAAAATGAGTGAAACCAGAAATCTGTCATCTTTGAGATCGGCAAGAAAAACCAGCACACCAATCAGAGCACAGACAACAGTCACTGGCCGTGGGATACTAGTATACTTCGTTTCAAACTCAGGTTCATCCATATGTGATTTCCGGGATGCTTTTGGGATTGATTTTGCTGTAGACTTACTACTAAATGCCACACGCGAAACAGAATGTGCCAATCGATTCATGCTTCGGTCAAACGATTTCGCAGCACTCGCATATTTTTTTGAATATCCAACCTTGTTCTTTCTCGACATATCAAGTTCCTCTTTACCATTTATCGGAACACCTTCCGGCACTCCACAACCAGTCCTGCAATCCGCACCGGCATCTTCTTCAGATCATAAATCTGCGGCTGATGCACCGGATTAAAGCTTTTCGGGGTCAGGATCACGAGATCGCCTTCCCTGCGGAAGTATTTTACAGTCGCTTCGTTGCCGTTGACCATCACCACAGCCAACTGGCCGTTTTCCACTTCCGGTTGTTCACGTACAAGGATCTGGTCGCCCTCATCCATACCGGCAGCATTCATGCTGTCCCCGCGAATGTTCAACCAGAAATACTTTGCACCGTCTGTCTGCCGGATGGGAATGTAATCTTCAATGTTTTCCTCGGCATACATCAGCATCCCTGCACGGACAGTGCCCAACAGCGGGGCAACGTTTTGGGCATTATAAAGCGTGGCTCCCGCTGGAAGTTCTTTATCAGCGCTATCCCCTGTCATAATAAAGCTTGGGGTGGTTTTTAGTGCCTTCGCGTAAGCTGCAATGCGGTCACGCCGCATATTAGCAATTTCACCGCTTTCCCAGCGGGAGACTGTTGCTTCTGATACGTCTACCAGCTCTGCGATTTCCTTTTGCGTTAATCCAAGAGCTTTTCGTCGGTCAGCTAAGTAATTCCCCATGATCTGATGCTCCTTTCTGCCTTTATTATATCATTATATTGCGTTTTTGCAATGTGTTTTTGCAATTTCCCAAAGAAAACTTGCATTTTCGTATTGACTTACGTATACGCAAGAGTTATACTGTTCTTGCGCAAAGGAGGTGAGCAAATGTTCAACCGCGATTTATTCCGTGCCAAATGTATCGAGCATGGCATAAGAACTCAAGATGCAGCCCAGATTATGGGCATCAATCCGGCAACTCTGTCCCGTAAAATGGGTGGTCAGTCCGACTTCACCCGAAACGAGATTCAGTTGTTCCGGGCCGCACTGCATCTTACTCCGCAGGAGACCGATGCTATTTTTTTCGCGTAAACTTACGTTTACGCAATATCAGCGAAAGGAGGTGAAGAAGATGCGAAAGTCTGATTCCACTGAAAAGATTGCACTGGAACTGTTGGAACAACTGAAAGGTCGCGACCTGCTGTTCGCAGAAGCGATGGATGTCGCAAAAGAACTTGAACACCAGATTGTTTTGGAATGCAAGGCCAGAGTGCTGTAATGAAAATGCCGGTCTGCACTGCGAATGCAAGACCGGCAAACGTCACATTATCAATCGCGCTTTACGCCGTTGACAACGCAACCCGGATGGAGAACCGCCGTATCGGGAACGCCCAGCGGACACTCTACGGTGCCATAGACATCCAATCGACCACGAGCTTGAATTACGGGTGCATCCAGTGTGCCACGGATTTCAACTGTGGCTCCCTCTTTGATCAGAAGATCGCCATGCATGATGCCATTCACTGCAAATTTTGCTGGTCCCATTACAATTACCGAGCCAGTCAAAATTCCTTGAACATCTGCGTTGCCGTATTTTCCCGAAACGACAAGATCGTCCGTCTGCACACCAAGGACTACGTAATTATGATTAACTTCCACCATTTAGCTCACCTCCCTTCTCAGTTCAAGTATACCGCAGGAGGGAGCCACCCACAAGGAGGCACAAAACCACCATGAAGACCTACAATCATTCATCCCCCGTTCCCGGCACCTTCCGGCGCAATCCCTACTGGAAGCTGCAGGCGCTCTTCCGGGAACGCGGCTTCCACGACTACGAAGTCGCCGCCGCTCTCGGTACCAGCCCCCAGTGCCTGAGTCGCCGCATTCGTGGCGCGGCCACTTGGCCCAGCGACGAGGTCGTCGCTATCTGCAAGATCGTCGGCATCCCGCAGGAGCAGATCGGCTACTACTTCTTCCCCGATGTTGAACCCGAAGGCAAAAAGGAGGCATCCGCATGAGAATCAAATCTGGCGTCTGGTACTGGCTGGCGGTGGCCAGCGGTGCCGTCGGGATGCTGTACGCACTTGGCTTTGCAGGCAGCATCGAAGCCCTCGGTGTCATCTCCGACACCGACTTCATCACCGCGATGGTGCTGCTGTTGTTGGCGCTGTTCTTCGTCCAGCTGGGCGACCATGCCGCAGAGCGCGAAGTGCAGCGCCGCAAGCACATCGACCGCCGCCACGCCCGCACCGAAGAGCCGGAGTACCGGCAGAACCGGAGGGACGCATGAACGCAAAAAGCCCGTCGGTGCTGGAACACCGGCGAGCCTGCAAAGGGATGATGGTTTGAACCCCCATCACCCCGAAGGATAACACACTTTGGAGGTTTTAGCAAGAGATGAAAGGTATTCTTATCGAGCCGGGCAAAGACCCGGTCGTGACTACCCTGCCGGACACACTGCAGGGCATGGAGGCGCTTTTGCAGTGTCCCTGCGAGCAGAAAGTTCTGCCCCGCACCCCGGCGGTGCTGGTGTACGCCATCTACGGCAAGGGCCTGAACCGTACTTATCGCGGCCAGCCCATCTATGGTACTATCCTCTGCTACGGCTGGAGAAATAACCGCTTCCAGCCCCTGAACAAAGACCTGCAGGCCGAGATGCTGGACCGCCTGAAGGACACGGAGGTGAGAGTGTGACTACCTATATCTGCAAGTGTGGGCAGAGAGTGCAGAAATCCAGCAGCGCCGACAATACCGGCAATCGTCTGGAAGGATACGGCCCGGGCCATGAATGCTATGGCTGTCCCTACGCCATGACATGGGGTGGCAACAAGTGGGACGAGGCTGCCAAGCGTTTCGTGCAGGATATTAAGGGCTACGAATGTCGGACGAGCAGAACGCTCTCATATGACTCCCACTTTATCGGCTCGACCGAAGACAAATGCACCTGCTCTGTGGTCAGCCTGGATTTTGACTTCCTGGAACAGATCAGTGCATGGGTCAAAGATACTTTCCCTCTGGGCGAACTCACTGGCGGCTTTTCTCGAGACGAGATTCGCCCCACTGATTACTCCCACAATGGCCGCTACTGCTGTACATTCGTCTGCGCTTCCAACAAAAAGGGCATTGCTGCCAAGGCAGCTTTGTTCGCCCGATTTTTTGATCCGGATGGAAGCCGCAAGGACATGACCCCACAGCAGGAAATGGAAAAGATCCTGGCTGACATCAGAAAATGCACACAAGAGCCCCCGGCGGCGGAGGATGCGGCCGTGGCTGCGCTACCCCCTGCAGAGGCTGCCGCACCAGGGTTTGACTTCGGCGCAGACGCTCAGACCAACGCTCTGCTGCTGCAGGACGCTCAGACCTTTATCACCGGCAACATGGCCCGCATCATGGCCGCAAAACACGCCCACGACCTTACCGCCAACCACTATAAAGGCAGTTGGGGCAGGTGGTGCGCTGCCGTCGGCATCAGCCGGGACACCGGCGACAATATGGTGAGAGTTGCCGAACAGTTCGGCAACATCGAAATCGAGGGCAAGCCCATTCTGGACGTTCAGCCCTTGAAGCTGCTTTACGCTGCCGCCAAGCCCTCCACCCCGCAGGAGGTCAAAGAGGCAGTTTTCTCCGGAGATATTACTACTTATAAAGAATATCAGGACGTCATGGCTCAGCTCAAGGCCGAACAGGAGCGGGCCGCTGCGGCTGAAGCCCGGGAAGAGGAAGCATGGAAGATGCAGACCAAGGCCGAGCAGCGTGCCAAAACCGCCGAGAGCCAGCTGGAAGGCTCCCGTCAGGTAGCCGAAGCGGCCAAGCGTCGGGCCGACAAGTGGAGATCCGAGGCCGAAGCCGCCCGAAAGCAGCCCATCGTAGCTGTGGTGGACAAGGACGAAGTCGTCCGACAGGCCAAGGAAATGGCCGACGGCATGACCGCCGACTACAAAGCCACACAGGAACAGGACGCCCGCGACGCCTACGACAGCATCCTTCTGGCCGGGCGCTCCATCACAAATCTCGCGCAGTCCATAAAGCCGCTGTTCGGCAAGCTTCCAGGTGAACAGCGGGAAAACGCGATCGCTCAGTTCGTACGCACATTAGGACAGATTCAAGGGGAGGTATCCAGATGTCTGTAAAAATCACAGCCCTCGAGGCCGAAAACGTCAAGCGCATCAAGGCCGTTGCGCTCACTCCTGCGCCCACCGGTCTCACCCTCGTGGGCGGCAACAACAATCAGGGCAAGACCAGCGTTCTCGACGCGCTGGCATGGGCGCTTGGCGGCGAAAAATTCCGCCCGAACGCCGCCCAGCGGGATGGGGCCGTCGCTCCCGCCCACCTCCGCGTCACTCTCTCCAACGGGGTCGTCGTGGAGCGCAAGGGCAAGAACAGCAGCCTCACCGTCACCGACCCCACCGGCCGCCGCAGCGGCCAGCAGCTGCTGAACGCTTTTGTCGAGCCGCTGGCCCTCGATCTGCCCCGCTTCATGGAGGCCAGCGACAAGGAAAAGGCTGACATCCTGCTGCGCATCATCGGCATCGGGAATGAATTGCATCTCCGTGATATGGAGATCAAAAGCATCTACGACAAGCGCACCTTCACCGGCCAGCTGGCCCAGCAGAAAAAGCACTTCGCCGACGAGCTTATCTCCTACCCCCTGTCTCTTATACACATCTGACGCTGCCGACGACTAGTC